>Ga0099825_1000039_pt1 | contig 73894 bp, 32 predicted proteins | sample SiratroredBW_FD_76838 | JGI IMG/M metagenome (GOLD analysis project Ga0099825, IMG submission 76838) | Root nodule microbial communities of legume samples collected from California, USA - Siratro red BW | ecosystem: Host-associated > Plants > Roots > Nodule | place: USA: California | collected...
GGTTTTCTTTTTTTTTTTTTTTTTTTTATTAGTTTGTTTTTTTTTTTTTTTTTTTTTCTTAGAAATGTAATGGTTGATATGTATATCTTGGCACTTAGTCAGACACAGGTGTTTGTCGATTGATCTACAAACAAGCTACCTTTTGCATGGTGCCTATATATAATGCGCTACTGATTCAAATAACGGGCCTATTTTATCCATAGTTCCTTCAAATTTCAAATATCTATATTATATGATTGATTGAACATTATAGTGTATGATGTAGTGACTCATTACATGGAGAAAATATTGAACGTATAAATGGTGCCCTTTAAGTGATTTTGTCTTGAAGCATGGCTAGAAAATATTATAGTATTTTGTACTTCAAAATGGGTAGAAACTGGGACTTGTGTGAAATTTACATACTGGTAAGTAATTTGATGAGTAAATTGTGTGTTTCTTTAATCCATATCACAACCTTTTGAAATTTCCAAAGTAAGACCAGTAATTAATCTTATTTAACAGATCCCGGAGTCTGTGTTTGGAAGACATTTAGATTAAACTATGTGCTTCTGAATATTTTGGATGCCTTAACAAGGTTTTCTGTTGGGCTGTGAGACTTTGGCACATTTTCATATTTTAATAAAATTTGAATAACTGTTGATATTATGATCACCATTTGGCATTTGTCTTTGCTTTTAACACTTCACATTATGCAAGCTTGACTTTGTAGTTTCTAGTGTATTGGGTTGGGATTTGTAGTGTTGTTTGTCTATGATGCGTATTGGTCTTGATAGTTTGTTTATAGTTTCATAGCTTACGACACATTCATTGTATCTACATAGATTGTTAATAAGGGAGGGATGTTAGTTTCTAACTCTCCTGTTTTATATTTAAATCCTTCACAAAACTGCTGCTTTAAACGGGTTGTTGAGTTAACATAATTTAATTTATTCTATTTCAGACCATGGCCAAATCTTTTGAGGTTACTGAGTTGCCAGGTACATGAAATCATGAACCTTGTTTAGTCCATTTGTTTGTATATCTACCTCTTGATGCATTTTCTCAAAGACACACTTTTCTTTTCATATTCAATTATTTTCTTACATAGAAAACCACTTGAGCTCTTATACAATATGATTTTGCAGTTAGATCGGCCAAGTTTATTGCACGCAGACAGTGGGTTGTTGCTGGAGCAGATGATATGTTTATTCGTGTATATAATTATAACACGATGGATAAGGTCAAAGTATTTGAAGCACATACTGATTACATTAGGTGTGTGGCAGTTCATCCCACCCTTCCTTATGTGCTTTCATCATCTGATGATATGCTCATAAAGCTCTGGGATTGGGAAAAAGGTTGGGTCTGTACCCAGATATTTGAAGGCCATTCTCATTATGTCATGCAAGTTACATTTAATCCCAAAGACACAAACACCTTTGCCAGTGCATCTCTTGACCGAACCATAAAGGTATATTTATGTTGTTTCCTTTTGTGCTAAATAAATAAATCTATGATCCTATGATATAATGCATCAATGCAACTCTTTTCTTCTTTTTCAGATTTGGAATCTTGGCTCTCCTGACCCTAATTTTACATTGGATGCACATCAGAAGGGAGTGAATTGCGTTGATTATTTTACAGGTGGTGACAAACCGTATCTAATCACTGGTTCTGATGATCATACTGCCAAGGTTATGTTTTAATATTGGTTTTCATTTGTTTGCTTGATTGATTTATCTGTTTATGCAATTATATACATACATATATGCATATAACATACCACGAGGAATAACAGTTGAAACTTACGAAACAGGTATGGGATTATCAGACCAAAAGTTGTGTCCAGACCCTAGAAGGTCACACACACAATGTATCTGCTGTATGCTTCCATCCTGAACTTCCTATAATCATTACTGGTTCTGAAGATGGTACAGTACGCATATGGCACTCCACAACTTATAGGTAAAGTGAAATGCACAGATTACTGAGTTATGAGGTTTAACATTATGCTTATTCCATTTGTCATTTTGTTCTAGTTTTATTTCTTCCATCGTCATCACTTGTGTTGGAAATTGGATTATTTGCTTATGGTTGACTTTTGGCCGTAGAGAATAAGACTTATATGGGTCTACCTTTTTGTTTTTCTTTGCTGTTTGTATTGGTACATAAAAGATTGGAAAGGTTTGTTTTTGTGACTATAATGTCTAGATTTGATTTAAAATTAAGATAGCACATATTGAGATTGACAGGATGTATTTATTTCTTCATTTTTCTATTTAATTTCAGGTGTCTGTTTTTAAGCTGTTGCTGTATTTATTGGAAGTATACTTTCGAAATGTTTTTTTTATGGTATGATGTGCTTTCAGGCTTGAGAACACATTGAACTATGGCCTTGAAAGAGTCTGGGCTATTGGATACTTGAAGGGTTCACGTCGGTGAGTTTTTTGTGGATAAAATTTTTGCAATTTCTTAATATAGTTTGTTATACCCTTGGACAATGTTGAGTGGGAGACTGTGGCAAACTGTGCTTGAATTATGAAGTCTCATTGCGTTTATGCCTTTTTCATAACCAAAATTATCGGGTGCATTCAAACAGAGTTGTAATTGGCTATGATGAAGGAACAATTATGGTCAAACTTGGTCGAGAGGTACCTGTAGCTAGCATGGACAACAGCGGGAAAATTATTTGGGCTAAGCATAATGAAATTCAGACCGTCAATATCAAAAGTGTAGGAGCAGATCTAGAGGTGTGAGCTCTGTTATACCTTTTTTTGGCTGTATAATTTGCGAGCAAGAACTGTCAAGTTCTCTTTATTATTAGTGACATGTGCAAGTACTATGCTTCTTAGATTGCCGACGGAGAAAGGTTACCTTTAGCTGTCAAGGAGTTGGGCACCTGTGATCTCTATCCCCAAGTGAGTTAATATACTTTTTTATATTTTGTTTCATTCTTTTTCCCAGCTTTTATATTTTTAATTATATCGCTCTAATGCAAAATTTGACAAATTCAGAAAGTGGCATATGTACATTATTTAGCAAATTAGACTTTTTGGTACATTTGCATTGACCTCATCATGGGCATTTTCTCATGTTTCATGAATCATGCTCAAGTTTGTATTTTCTTTGTATTCAAAAAGATTGTGTTTACATGTAAGATTAAATTGATAATCTAACCATCCTCGTTTTAGATATTGTTTATATACCATGGTTATAAATTGATGTATGCTTAAATGATATTTTATTATGTATTCGGCAGGCCTTGAAATGCAAAATTTAGGTGTGTCTGGTTGAGCGCTTACATACTTGATTTTATAAAATGGATTTAGTTACAAGTAAGCTTGAACTGAAGTCATATATATATTTAAAAATTAAATTTGAGATAAACTAGGATTTAAATTTCTCAACTCAATACAAAAGCTACATTTTTTTCACTTAGTTTAACATGCTTTTAGAAACAATATTGCGCTTCATAAAAAAACAACAAACATGTCCTTTTGAGTCAAAATCATATCTTGGGATGCTCAAGCGGAAGTTGATAGGTTACTAATGCCATAAAAAGTTGTAATTGCAGGGATCTTGTGTTGTTAAACTTAGGCACCTATATAATATAGCAAGCCAGTTGGTAGTTTGGAATTATTTTTTGTAGTTTCCAATTTATATTCATAGATGTTAGTTTTAATAAAATAGTCCTTATTGCTGGTTCAATCATCAACAATGTTTTATGGGTGGTTCGTTGCTGATTGTTGATTTAATTTTTTGTGCAGAATTTAAAGCACAATCCAAATGGGAGGTTTGTTGTTGTATGTGGAGATGGTGAGTATATTATATACACTGCATTGGCATGGAGAAATAGGTCATTTGGTTCAGCACTGGAATTTGTTTGGTCTTTTGAGGGAGAATATGCTGTCAGAGAGAGTACATCAAAGATAAAAATTTTTAGCAAAAACTTCCAGGTTTGTACTTCTTTAAAAACTTTATAATATTGTGCTTTATGTAATGAAAGTTGTGATGAGAACTGTTAGAATAGTTTATATTATCTTCTAAGCAACTTTGTGAAAGCTGTTTTTTATTGTATCTATCTGTCATCTAGAGTCGGGTGTACTTTATTCTGTTTCTTTTTTTCTCTCTTTGTTCTTTTGTTGCAAGATACACATGTGTTTGTGTTATCTACTTGTTATTGTTTGACGAGGAAAATGTTGTTTGCTGTCTTTTATTGCTGGCTACTGTCTTTCTCTCCTGCAAGCACCAGATCCAGAGCATCTCTTCGAGTGACCCATAACCTGACTGATCATAGAGGCAAATTCCACCTCACACACCTCTTATTTGCTCTGTGGCATGGGTTCCATGTGCTGCCTTCGGGTCCCTAGAGCTACGTTGTGTCACCTCCATTAGTTTCACCAGCCTCTTTTAGTCCCTATGTTAATCCTTTTTCTGTCCTTCCCTTACTAGTTGAAGCATCGACCCTCTTGAACGCCTTGTGGGTTTCCATTTTTACCCTTTCCTTCCAAAATGTCTTTTGGACCTGCCGCAGTCTTTTTCTCAATTACTTCAAAAAAGCTTAATGGAAAAATTTACTATCTTGGTATGCATTTGTTGGCGAAGGTTTCCATGATCACTTGGAAAAGTATAGTAGTGAAATATCATTAGAAAATGTTGAACAATTGAAGAAGCTAGATTTTCAACTTTGTGCTTTGTTGTGACAATTGTGAAACCCTACATTTTGGGAACCCTCATAATTTAAAACGTATGAATCCTTTTAGAAGAAAGAAGACTCAAAGTATTCTTGCGACGTCTATTTTTCATTTTCGTTTATTGAATTGCCTTGATCATCACTCTGAAAAGTTCACTAAAATTTAATCCTCATTGTTATAGTGGTCTCCAAATTGAAATAAATTTTGCTCTAGGGAATACTAAGTTGGAATTCAAACAATGGGTATTTCAGGAAAAGAGGAGTGTCCGACCAACATTTTCAGCTGAAAGAATATTTGGTGGCACTTTACTGGCAATGTGCTCCAACGATTTCATCTGCTTTTACGATTGGGCTGAATGCAGGTTGATCTATCGCATTGATGTCAATGTGAAAGTAAGTACTTTGATAAGGTGATAGATATCTATCTGCTCTTTCTTTCTTATTCATTGTTATATTTAATTTTGCTAATTTTCTTTTGTCAGAACCTCTACTGGGCTGACAGTGGTGATCTAGTAACAATTGCTAGTGATACATCATTCTACATTCTGAAGTACAATGTAAGGATTTTGACGAACTTCATTTTTTTCTTTTACTTTTGACTTGCTATGAAGAATATTTTGCCCCCAACAATTTCTGCTGACTGATATTTGGCAGATCTTCACTGGTAGTGCCCTTTACTCGTTTTGACTTTCATTATTGCAGCGGGATGTTGTTGTGTCACATTTAGATAGTGGAAGACCGGTAGATGAGGAAGGTGTTGAAGATGCTTTTGAACTCTTACATGAAATGAATGAGCGTGTTAGGACAGGCATATGGGTTGGGGATTGCTTTATCTACAATAATTCCTCTTGGAGACTTAACTACTGCGTTGGTGGTGAGGTATTAACTCTTTTTCCATCTAGAGTTCCAGTTAAAAAAAAAAAGTGCTTGCATTCCTTTTGAATTGAATTACAAGCATAATCTGAACCTTTTGATGCATAATGTTATGTATTTAGGTTACTACAATGTTTCATTTGGACCGCCCTATGTATTTGTTGGGATATCTTGCAAACCAAAGTCGTGTTTATTTGATTGACAAAGAGTTTAAGTAAGTGAAACTTCTGTTTTGCTTATTCAAAGTCTTAAATTGAAATAATCTGACTATTTTTCTGTTTATCAATTGTCTTCTCAGTGTTATGGGGTACACGCTACTTTTAAGCTTGATTGAGTACAAGACACTTGTGATGCGTGGTGATTTGGAAAGGGCCAATGAAATTCTACCATCAATCCCTAAAGAGCATCATAACAGGTAGAAGTTACTTTGTCTAACATTACTAGAGATTGATTAATTTCCTTTCAATGTTTAGAAATTATAAATACTTTTGGTAACAGTTATGCTTTATAAAGTTATGTATATAATGTATTACATATTACATTCCCTCTATACTTTTTCTTTAGTCCAAGAAAAGTGTGGTATGATCCCATTGAGTTTCAACCTGCTGCAAAATATAAGTGCATCTTTTTAGCTGATTTGGGAGTCTTTTGACACTTAATAGTTTTGTATGAATAATTATTTGCATTTAATTGGGACTCTGTACCATCTTCTTACTTCTCCCCTTCTATCTTTGCTTGTTGTGTCGAACTTTTATTATATTTAACTATCAGTGCATAATATTTACAAATAAGTGTTACATGTTCTATGATTTATAATTTTGTTCTTTTGTTCAAACTTCAGAGTTTCTTCATGTTTGAAATTTGGTAATTAGTGCTAATATATTACTTTCGTAATTGAAATACTTGATATTACATAGTGTGGCTCACTTCCTGGAATCACGAGGGATGATAGAAGATGCTCTTGAAGTAGCTACTGACCCTGACTACAGATTTGATCTAGCAATACATCTTGGAAAACTAGATGTTGCAAAGGTATGTTCACGTAATAAGTGTACCAGGAGATATCGCTAAATTCATTGAAATCAACTTAAGTATCTAATTTTCTTAATTTCTGTTCTTGAGTTTGATTTGGCTATTGATCCTCTTTTGTTGCAGAGTATTGCAATAGAATTGAAGAGTGAGATTAAATGGAAGCAGTTGGGAGAATTAGCTATGTCTACTGGAAAGGTGCGTTCTGTGATTTGAATCTTCGAGTGTATTGATTTTTCTGATACTTAAAGCTTGATTGCACTCCTAAATATCCATAACCAAATGTATTGAAGATTGCCATGATCATGTGCTGCTGAATTTGACCATGTGCACATGATGTATATAGACCTTATCGAAACTTCTTGTGATGCAAGAGACTATAGATTTTAGTTGCGGCCAAATTAAGATTTGCTTAATTATAAGTTGGAAGTTATTGTCATGTGCTTTGTGACGTTGATGCTGATTAAGATATTAAATGTTTTATCCTTTTTCTTATCAGAATAAGTAATAATTCTAGAAATTGGGGGAATATACATATTGCTTCTTGTTGCAAATCTTGTTCCATTGTGGCTCAGTGCTCACTGTAACGTCCATTATTGCAGTTAGAAATGGCTGAGGAATGTTTGCAGCATGCAATGGATTTGAGTGGTTTGTTACTCCTATATTCTTCTTTAGGAGATGCTGAAGGAATATCGAAACTTGCATTCCTTGCTAAGGAACAAGGGAAGAACAATGTTGCATTCCTATGCTTATTTATGTTGGGTAAATTAGAAGACTGCCTTCAACTATTGGTAGAAAGGTAATCTTCTAAACTTATGCTCTTTTCCTTTCTAACAATTAGTTACATATATAGCTGAGATATGCCTTTTTCAGCAATCGAATTCCAGAGGCAGCTTTAATGGCCCGATCTTATCTTCCGAGTAAGGCATCAGAGATAGTGGCAATTTGGAGAAAAGATCTCAATAAGGTAACTTTTTATTCAGGTAGATGATGTTTACTTAGGTTGGAATCTGAATCTGAATCTGAATCCTCTACAGTCCTAAAAAAGAACTGCACCGTCTGCTGTGGAAAATATAAGAATAAACACATATTCAATTGTATTTGGTTTCAATATTCAGAAGGAATGGCCATTTTATTCAGTTGCCTTGTTTGGCTAGTCCTCACGTTGATAAGTTGCTTGTGGATTAAAGAGAGTACATATATTTTGTTACAGGTTAATCCAAAAGCTGCTGAATCATTGGCTGATCCTGAAGAATATCCAAATTTGTTTGAAGACTGGCAAGTTGCACTTGCTGTTGAATCTAAAGCTGCAGAAACAAGGTCAGGCCTGAGAATGCATAATTTCTTGCATCTTATCTTGAAGCATCAGTAGATTAGCATTTTTGTAAAAAAAATCTTCAACTCCATGAAATGTTTACTTTTTCTTTAACTTTTCCTTTCTATGTTAGGAATGTGTACCCTCCTGCAGACCAGTACGTCAACCATGCTGACAAATCACACATTACCCTTGTTGAAGCTTTCAGAAACATGCAGATTGAGGAAGAAGAGGAGCATCTGGAGAATGGAGTATGTTATTTTGTTTTATGCTACATAAATAATAACCTCAATTCATTATTAGTTGTGGTGTTCGACTGTTAGTTTATTTTTTTGTCCTTTCATAGTTGACTGAACAAAATGGAGAAGAGCACTACGCAGAGGAACAAAATGGAGAAGAGCACTATGAAGAGGAACAAAATGGAGAGGAAGGAAGCCAAGAGGAGGCAGTTGTAGTGGATGCAGATTCTACAGATGGTGCAGTACTCGTTAATGGTAACGAGGCTGAAGAAGACTGGGGTACGAATAATGAAGGAGCCCCGTCAGCCTAAAAGCAATTGGTTGGGGTGGTGTGAAAATCGAAATTTTGTCTCCGGTGATTAATTGTTTCTGATGTGCCATTTCTAACTACAGTTTGACGACTAGCTGTTTTTACTATAACTACTACCACCTGAGTACTAACATTCTTAATTGCTCTCAATTTTTGGAGTATTGGATACTACACTGCGATTAGGCTGTGTACTTGAGAATCGGGAAGGAAATAGTAAAATAACATCCATTGTCAATAGTGAATCATTGACTAAATATTATAACTGTTGCTTACTAGGAATGAGGGCGCTGTAAATATAAACGTTAGAGACCTGACTTTATGAATTCATTCTTGACCAACCATTTATTTGTTATATTTACTTACGAAACTTTATTGTTAGATGTGCACCATTACAATATTACTGAACTCAATGTGAAAGACACCTCAATGAAGTTGTTTCTTTTAGAAAAAAAAAAAGTAAATTCTTCTCATCCTCACTTAAATCTTCATTTTTGTTGGCAGTGCTTGCCCCACATCACTAGGTCTCGTCAAGACTCTCTGTTCCAGCTTTTGGATATTTATGAGGTTAGGATCAAATTTCCATACTACGTTGGCTATGACATCTGCATTTGCAAAAATTGTCAAAATCAGTAGGCTTAGTCAGTTTACTGATAAAAATGTTTGTTTTAGCATATTCAGCAGTGTATTATTGAATAATAGTTTTTGTTTATTATCATGATCTTGTTACCACCCAACAGACTGTTTCTGGATTGATAAACTATTTCTTCGTTCTATTTGGTTGCTTGCATTATGAGTAGAGTTGCTAAAGGAAGACCTGCTCTTTTTGTGTGCATCTGCCAGCATTGCATTTTTTTTTTATGATTGTGCGTTGCATAAACTTCATGTTTTTCTAGTTTATTACTGTCATTTTCATGTTGTTTAATTTAAAATGCAGGTCTCCTCAAGGTGACAAAAAGAGGTTTTGTGGACTGGTAGTTTGTTTCCTGGTGTTGTGGTTTTGTAGTGCCCTGAATTTTGTCATTTTGCACGTGATATAAACAATATTCCATAGGGTCAGTTAGAATTTTCTAGATATATAGCACATTCTTTTGAGGCTTTTACCTCAATATACTCTTGTCATTGTGAATGTAGAAAGAACGGAACTAGAGATGAGTGACTGCTTAAATTTTAGATAGTTTTTTTTTTTTTTTTCTTTAAGATTTCATGACCATTATTAAACATTTTATATTTTCTGTATTGTAAACATGCATGGTTAATAGAGAAAATAATAATTCCCCGGTACTTCAACTTGCTATTACCAACCAGTATTTCTTGAGTCTCTGCATTATTCCTGAATCTTGTACCTCTGAAGTGAGATAAAGGTTTATCATGAACCAAGATTGACAGCTGATTGGTCATCCTCTCAGTAAATGAAAGTGGGATAAAGTTTGCTTTATCATGAAGTACCGAGATTGATAGTTTTTAGTTCATTGCACTATATGCAGCATACTCAAGTGTCAAATACCTGTCATTCCTAAAAATATTTTGTTTTTCAAAATTTAAGCGGGAGGAATTTTTACTTCTGAAGTTGGGAAAATAAAAATAAGTTAAACACTATTTAATTCAATAAAATGTGGTCCAAAGGTTTATAATTTGTTTTTAATGCAATTATTTATACTATTTACATTCTTTTTCTGTCTTATGTATAGGAAATACTAAATTTGTTTTCTTCCTAATTATAAAAAAAAAAGAGAGAGAGAGAATGGGCTTATAAATAAGGAATTTCATTTTATGAATAAAAAAGTTATAGGATAAAGTTTGAAATCATGAATCCAAAAGTTGTATTGCACCAAATTTGAAATCACAAGCTAAAGTTGGTAATTTGAAATCATAAAATTATAGTTGGATGAACTGTCCACAAGAATATATTCAGTGAGTGGTTGAACTTTTGAAGCATTTTATACTTTAGATTGTGATTAGAGTGATGCACACTACAAATGTTGAAATCATGAGTGATTTACTATATATGTTTAGTGGTTTTAAATCACTGTTAATTATTAACTGATAGTAACTTTGGTATGTGTCTAGAACTATCCATTCATAAAACATTATGTACTAAATAAGTCTAAAATATAACATGTTAAGTTTCAACTTATTTTTTCATCATCCAAGGTTAATATAAATTTACTCTGAGGAGAAAAAAATATATATTTTCATAACTAAACTATGAATTTAGGATATGAAGTACGGAGAGTTTTTTCATGTGATTATTTACGGATATATTTCAATGAACTCCTTTCTAAGCATTTAGTTGGGGAAAATGTTAAATTATTTTATAAATAAATTTTAAAAAATTAAAAAATTATTGAATTCGTAAGAAAATAATTTATGTATATGTTAATTTTAATTTATGAATATTTTTTACGTGCTTACGAAAAAATTATTCAAATATATTCTAATTATAAAAAAAAGTCCAGTTGGATTCATCATCTGCAACAGGATTTTTTTTTTATTATTTTCAATCTGCAAGTTCATAATTTGAATGTACAATTTTTATTTTTTTTTCATTTTTACATCATTCTTTTAAATTATATATATATATATATATATATATATATATATATATATTGTGTGTTAATTATGAAGAATGATGAATTTTTAAAAAAATTACATATAATTATAAAGTAAAAAATTAGTATATAGAAAAATCTAAGTAAAAAAGGTAAAGTAGTCAAACCTATAAATCATTTTTATTAAAGAAGTTCGTCAAAAATATTATAAAAGGAAAAAATAAGAATAATGTGATTCATATATGGACCAAAATTTATTTAAATCATTAAATATTAAAAAAGTTCAAACACATTTAATGATTTGTAGTGAAACAAATATAATAATTACACTAATGGAATTTTATAAAAATAAGCATTAAAAAATTCAAACCAACAAAACTTATTTGAAGAAATAAATAAATCACATTAAAGTGTCATTTATATTCCTATTTGATAAAGAAAAGTAAATTTGTTTACCAACTTTTGATAATATGTCCATATTTTGCATAACAATAAAAAATGGTTAGAATAATTAAAAATTCAGTTATTATAGTGATGAAAATAAAATTAAAACATTAATAACAGAGTAATTAAAAAGATATGTAAGTAAAAAATAATTTAAAAGGGAATTAATTTTTGAACATATATACACACCAATTAATAATACTTAATAACATTTTTTATTTTTTTATACATTTTTATGATTGTCCTTAATTTTGCTTTTATCGTTTCTTCTTATTATGATAATTATTTAATTTTTTAAATGATTTTTTATTATCATAAAAAATTGAACCTATAAAATTGAAATGAATAGAGAAAGGAATAAAGAAAATTATATGAAAATATATAAAATTAATTTACAATGTTATACATTTTATTAAATATTACAGTTGAATTAAAAATTTATTAATATTAATATATACATATTTTTGTTCAAGTTTACAAATTTTGTATGAATCATGAATGTTAAAGTAATAAAAAGCCACCTGTCTATATTCTATATTTTTTTTTTCTCCTTAAAGGGAGAGTGCTGCCAGCTGTGACTACATTGGTGCCACTATCACCTTCCCTCTTTCCCTCTCTCTGCTGCTCTTCATCGTTCTAGGGTTTGCACTCTCAACTCTTCATCTTTCTCTTATCTTTTTCTTACACCTTCTCTTATGTTTCATTATTTTCCTCTTATCTCTGTAAATTTTTGAAATTTAAAGGATTGGTGCTGGATCGTAGAAATATATATATCGTTCGGTGTTTGCCTGTAAGTAGTCTATGCCGTACTTTTTGCCTTTGATTTCATTACTTTGATGTTTGATTTGTAGCTCTTCCAATTTTTGTACTATTTCTACTAGGTTATTATATTTTTATATTTTGGTACTTCCAAATAATTCATATTACTTTCGCTATTTAGGTTTTTAGGAAAGTTCTGGTTCCCAGATTCCTCTTATTGATTTTGGGATTCCATTCTTTTTTTTTTTATTATTGGGAAGGTTATATAGTCACCCCTTGTTGATCCTCCTGAAATCTTCTCTTTTTTCTATTTATCTGTTTGTTTGTTTACTTGGTCTCTTTCTACCAAATAGGAGACAATGAAGGGATATGGGTATCACAACATAAAATATCCAGAGCTGCACAAATTCTGAAATTATGGCATTTGACCCACACGTCCTGTTTGAATAAATTCTCTAGCAGCACTTGTCAGAGAAGAAAATTTGTGTGTAAAATAATGTAAAAGCTGATCCTAGGTCATGCATACATGACTAACTTCTAGAACTGTGTTTATAAAGAGTTTATTAAAGCAGACCTGTAAAGTCTTCATACAGAATACAAATTTGTTGAAACCAAACAACACAACATTAGTTGCAATTATACCATGTGTCACTGGGGTAATTGTTTTGTGAGACTGGTTCCTGTGTAATTTTACCCTTCAGGTGCTTCCTCAATCTGATTTTTCTCTCCTTTCTAATTTACCCTGTATTGTGCTCTATGCTATCAAATTCTTGTGAGTAAATGTAATTGACATAAATAATTGGATCTCCTATCGTTTTCTCAGGAAAAATATAATAGGGTTACCTTGTTTGATTCTTGTAGATGAAATTTCTAATCTGCACGTGTTTTTGTTAGTTTGGTATTTTCTTGGTTTATGGTATGTTGGCTATAATGTTTAAGTTACGAGTTTTTTTGTTTTTAATGTAACTTTGTAATGTTTGATTTGTCATTATTCATATAGATTGTTTTGTTAGTTTGAATTTTTGCACACTGTTTGAGAATAAGGAATGAAAATTGTAATTTCATGATTGCAGCTGCTGTTGTCCTCCAACTTAGTAGAGAAGTAGTTTTATTTCTACAATGGGAGATGCTGATAATGCTCTTCCACCTTCAAAGAAAAGAGCTGCTGGAAGGGAACTCACTCGAGATACTCCTGTTGATGACGAGGAAGATTCTCCTGAGCTTGAGACTGGCACTTTCAAGAGAGCCAGTGATGATGTTCTGGCAACCAGAAGGATAGTCAAGGTTCGTCGCCAACAAACTAATTCTGCCCCTTCTGCAAACCCTTTTGCTGGAATACGCCTGGTTGCTCCCACTGAATCCGGTGCTAATCTTGCTGAGTCTAATGAAGTACAATCAGCTGGTGAGAACACTGGTGCGGATGATTCAAAGAAGAGTGATGGTATAGCTAAGGATTCTGAGAAAGTTGAAGATGGGGAAACTAAGCGGTCAGAGAGCAAAACTAATGATGATAAACCTATTGAAGATAAGGATGCTGCTGAAGAAAGCAAAGCAGACAAGGAGCATACAGTAGAAAAGGAAATTACTGATGACAAATCTCAGGTAGATAAAGAACAAAGTAAGGATGTCACAGGAAGTGGAAATGAGGATAAGAAGGATGCTGCACATGAGAGCGGCGGCAAGTTAGATAAAGAAAAAATAGGGGAGGGCAAGGATTCTGAAAATGATGATAAGAATGAGAACACTGACAATGAGGATAAGAAAGACAACAAATCTGAAAATGAAGAGGCAAATGCTGAAGGTGGCCATTTGAAGTCCTTTCAACTGCACTCAAGTAGCCAAAATGCCTTTACAGGTCTTGCTGGAACTGGATTTTCTACTTCCTCATTTTCCTTTGGTTCCTTTTCAAATGAAGGGTCCAGTTCTATTTTTGGACTGAAAAGTGATAAGCCATTTGGTCTTGGTTTATCCAACAATGGAAGCTCTGTTTTAGGGGCATCTGCTGTTTCTAAGAATGAGGGGACTGGTTTAGCATTGCAGGAGGTTCCTGTTGAAACCGGGGAAGAAAATGAGAAAGTGGTTTTTAATGCAGACTCGGTGTTGTTTGAATTTGTTGATGGCAGTTGGAAGGAACGAGGAAAGGGAGAACTGAAGGTTAATGTTGCCAGTGAGACAAAAAAAGCCAGACTTCTTATGAGGTCTAGGGGAAATTTTAGATTGATTTTGAATGCACGTCTTTACTCTGATATGAAGCTGACAAATATGGACAAGAAGGGTGTTACTTTTGCCTGCATCAATAGTGCCAGCGAAGGTAAAGGTGGTCTTTCAACATTTGCCTTGAAGTTCAAGGACGGGTCCATAGTGGAGGAGTTTAAAGCAGCTGTCATGGCACACAAGGGTGAGACATCAACACTTCTCAAGACCCCAGAAAATTCTCCCAAGGCTTCTGATGATTGAGAAACATCTCCTTACTCATGTCCCCACAGTGTCCGTCTCCTTAGATGTTCCTTCACAAAGATAGTTTACTATCCTGAGTTCGTTTGCCCTTGTGTGGCATACTTTAATTAGTGTACTTGAATTTGAGTCAATCTCCAAGTGATAAGGAACTTGATTTTGGATTTAGACTACACAGTTTTAGCTCTTGAACCTTGAAACTTTCTATAGTGCTGTTATTTCTTGAGCCTGGAGTTTTGACAAATTTGAAAGTGACATTGTACTTTGCTATTGTGATGTTGCCGCGGCGAATCACTTTTTATAACTACTTTGTAGCGGTAATCGGGACCGCCAAACAGAGCATTTCTTTTGTCTTTCCTTTCATATGAATCATATAAATATGAATGAGTCTGCCGGCTAAGTTAAATAAAGTGGCATATGGCTTGTTTCGGTGTGCAGGATCTTTATTAGGAATTGCATATGATTATTGTTCTTTAAAAGTATTATAATCCCTTTGAATGAGAATTGGTTAGTAGGAAAGGAAAGTAACCAAATAGTACGTCATTGTGTCCATTTATGAAAACAAAATCTCACTGGACCCTCTCATTTTGTGAACCAGATCTCGTCTTTCCTCATAATTAAGGTCATTTGTTGAGTTCTTTATGATTTTTTTCTTCACGCAAAGGTGGAAGTTGCTACGGTAAAGATGTTTCTGGTTCTCCATGAGGTTTGTCACAAAAAACGTTCTCGATTAGATGAATTAGAGACATTGAAGAAGAATGGAAATCCAACAATACATGAGTTTGTAGAAGAGCATGCTTATTTTTCTGGTTCTCCATGAGGTTTGTCACAAAAAACGTTCTCGATGAATTAGAGACATTGAAGAAGAATGGAAATCCAACAATACATGAGTTTGTAGAAGAGCATGCTTATTTTGCAGCGTAAAATAACCAAAGTTCAATCTATGTAAAATAGACTACAACAAAAGTAATCGTTTTAGCTTATGAGCACACATGTGTGACACATAGCTAATGTTGGATATAGTCGATTAGAAGTAAAGAACTACCTCAAAAAAAGGCAAAAAATTATGGTATACACAAAAAAACTGGTTCTAATGCATTTTTTTTTTTACAACAATTATTGGAGAATCCTTCATTGTTTTACACATACTAGAGGGATATCGATGAACAAATGAAAAAATGTATTTTGGGCAGGTGCACAAAATTATGTTACAAAAAATTATCCCCCTTTATATTCTGTGTTGTGACTGGTTAACAAAAAACATGTTATCCATGAGTCAAAGAATAGGCATTTTAAAAATTTAATTCAGTCATAAAATATTCGTTTTACTTAAGAAGCAATTTTTTATTTTTTAAGAATTTTTATATATTTACAAGAAACAAATCCTTTCTTTTCTTAAATCAGTGATTTTTAAAATTCTTATATCAGAATTACCTATTTTAAGTTTAAATAAATTCAATTTATTTTAATTAATTTTATATTTGTGGGCGAAATATGAATTTAATTTTATATTTTTTTCATGTATTAATATTTTAAAAATTAAATATATTAATGTGAATATAAAAATTTGTGAAATACACCTGAATAAGAAAAAAAAATGTTACAAATATGTAAGAAAATGAAAAAGGAAAACATTCATAAAATAGAATTTATCACAAATAAATATCTTTTCATGTGTGGAACATGTTTTAGGTTTACATTAAATAATAATTAAATAATTTAAATGATAGCATAAACAGGATCCATCTCTCACGTGTCATATGAGTCAGTCAGTAGGCAAGCCAATCACTTACTCCAAATCTCGAACCGATAATGAAATTACTGAGATACCCCCAATGATAAGATAATTCCACCTCAACCCTTCCGCTTTTAAGAGCCTTCTTTCTTCGTCTCTCCGTTTCAATTGCCAACAACACAAAATCAAATGTCCCAAAATTATCTAATCTAGGGTTTCCTTTCGCAAGGCGGAACCCTTTTCTCCCACTCCCAACCCAATAATCTAGGGTTTCATCTATCTATCTAAGCCTTCTTTCTTCTCCTCTCGCTCGCTCCAATAATATCGCCTTTCCAATTGGCTGCGCTCATTCGCTTTTGGTTTCTTTCGCGTGTTTTGGTGGTTGCGATTGATTCAGATTTTTGGGTTTTTAGGTTTTTGAGGGGTTTTAGGAATGGCTACGGCGGGTGAAGAAGGGCTTGAGTATGAGAGTGATCCCGAAGAGGCCACGAGATCGCTCGCAATGCGGAGAAGGCGCGAGGCCAGTGATGATGAGGAAGGCGACGCGGACGCGGACGAGAGGGACGTCGCTGCCGATCGCCGGATGAACCATTCCGATGATTCCGACGGCGAGGGTGGCGTGGCGGATTATGACGACGAAGAAGAATTGGAAGAAGAGGAGGAGGAGGAAGAAGAGTTGTTGGAAGAAGAAGAGGATGAGGGTAGGGTTGGAGGGGAAGGAGGTGTGAATGGTACAGTGGTTAAGGACTCTGATGCTGATGTTAAAGGCCCTTTGGAGGAATCGGGGAATGGAGATGATGAAGAGAAGAAGGAGAATGAACCGTTTGCGGTGCCCACTGCTGGAGCATTTTATATGCACGATGATCGCTTCAGGGATAATGCCGGTGCCCGCCACAGGTGTCTAAATCGTTACTGAAACTTATGCTTAATTTTGTGTGCAGTGTTACGTGGTTGATTTTAAGGTTTTGTTTTGATTTTACGTTTGTGTTTTTTGTCTTGTTAGGCGCATGCGTGGTGGAAGGAGACTCTGGGAGTCCAAGGATGACAGGAAGTGGGGACATGATAAGTTTGAGGAAATTAGTCTGCAAGATAGGCACTACAAAGAGGTGATGATTGATTTTTGTAATTTACTTAAATTACTTGAACTTTTTATTTTGCTTCTTGAAGTGAAAGAGACCTTGTTATGTTATCTGTGTAAAATTTAGGGAAGGAGACCTTCAAAGGGTAGTTATCGAGGTCGTGGAGGTAAAACACGAGGTGTTGATCGCAGTGGAGGGTATGTTCGAGGTAACAGAAAAGGGTATGATAACAGAGGCAATCAAACACAGGCACCGAGGAGTGTTGTGCGAGGGAGAGGACCCCGTAGGTACGAGCCTACTAATAAGAGCAATGATTCAGCATCCCAAGTGCAAAATAAAGAGTGAGTACAGACTTCATATTTAATAAGATAAGTGGGATTTGTGCTACCTATGCATGTTATACATATTACAGATTTCTGATGATAATCTTGTTATGTCATTTTTTAAGATATGGGAAGCAACCAGAGAAAGTTTCACATGGTGGTTCAGGGAAAACTTTCACTCCTGTCTCTAATTCAGAGCCCGATCCTGTACCTTCTAAGAAACAAGTCTTTGCATCAAATTTGAATTATGCATCTCCCCCTTTTTACCCTTCAAATTCTTCCAACAAAGATACAGGTGTGACATCAAAAGGGGATATCCAAACTGCTGCTGCAAGCAGGAACATTCGGCCTGGTGTTGTCGATGAGGGTTTCTTGGTTCAACAAAACAATGCACTTCTTCGGGGAAAGAATGTAGTCGATCATGTCAGCATGGAGAAGTTGTATATTGATGGGCCTGGCGCTCCATCTGTTGGGAAAGGTTTTAACAATTTGCACATGCCGCCACCTGGATCTTCTGGAGTTAATGCATCTCAGTCTACTCATCCAAGAGGTACTGGGAGGGGTGGAGCAGTACCAGTGCAGATGAATTATCAGCCTGCTGCCTCTCATAATCAAGCTAGTAAAATTGATCCAACTCAACTCCAGGCTATTCAGAGAACTGCTCCAGGGCGAACTTCACCTTCTGTGCAAGCCCCTGCTCCACAGTTGGGTCATCGACCTGGTAGTGGGTCTCAAACTTCATCTCCCCCAATCACATCCGCTGCAATTAGTTCGTTGGATTCTGGAGAAATTGACGCAGCTTCAGAATCAGGTAAATTGAAGGGTGCATTGGTTGGGAAAGGAAGGGAAGCTTCCCAGGGTAGCGGAAGGGGCTCTTTTGTTTTTGGTGGAACTATGGGCACTGCTGGAAACGTCAATGGTAGTCATGGAGATCAGAACTTCCCAACCTTTTTGCCAGGTCAGTTTTAATCCGCTATCTTATTTGTAAATATCACAGTGCCTTTATAGTGGAAAATTTTAATCCAATATAATTATTGTTAATTTGCATTTCGGTCATTGTTATACAATGTTGCCGAACGTGTGAAGTAAAATTAGTAGCATCAATAGTCAGTGGAAAGTCAAGTAACTGTATACTCTGTTAGAAATGGGTTTTCTTGTGGTGCGGGTGTCCTGATTATCAACATCCTCTGGTATTGTTTTGTGTTTATACTTGTGAATCCTTCAAAAAGATGTATAAACCTTTTTTTTTTATTGCATTCTTTGATCAATTTTTCTGATTTTCACTGGGCACTGGTGGGACACAGTTATGCAATTTGGTGGGCAGCATCCTGGTGGCATAGGAGTTCCTGCTGTTGGCATGGCATTCCCTGGATATGTTGCTCAGCCTCAACTTGGTTTGGGAAACTCTGAAATGACATGGTAAGGATATTAATGATCGAATTTTATCATGTGTTAAAATGGTTGAAATCTGCTTCCTTAGTACATGCATCTGAGTATGGTGCACATTGCAATTTTCGTGAAGAAATACATTAACTACTCTAATCAACTAATGTTTGGAATATTCATACACACAAGCGTCTCATTCTTTCTGAAAAAAAAAAAAAAAAAAACTTATGTTTTAGTTCCCTTTTGGGCCACTATTTAGCTACGTATATTTTGGTTTAGGCTACCAGTTTTGACTGGGGCAGCAGGAGCTTTGGGGGCGGCAGGAGCTTTAGGAGCGGCAGGTGCTTTAGGGGCTACGTACTGTCCACCCTATCTCACTGTTGATGGTGCTTATCATCCACGACAATCAGGGCAGACATCTGCCACAGCTACTTCAAGGTCGTTACTTTTATAGCTTAATTGTGAATTAGTATTGTCTTACACTTTTACTATATGTTACTTCTTAAATTTTATGGCTTGGCATGACTATGTTTGTATTTTAATATATTCCATTTGTTTTGTGTGGCTTTTCCCGTGCTTTTTCTTGCCTTCTTGCTAGATTTTATGTTTCTGAAGCCTGTTGCTGTTTTTTGATTTCTGATGTTATGATTGAATGTTTGCAGCAAGGAAAATAATGTGAATAAAGGTAATAATGAATGGAAGGCACCACCAAAATCTGGTACGACATTGATATTATTTTTCATTGATATTGGTTTCTCGTTGCCATTGGTAATAAATAATTTATTTTTCAAAATATATCTGTCTGCAGAGACTGTAAGTGATGAGTTTGGACAGCGGCATAATAAGCCCCGCAGGCAAGTTGATTTTTGAAACATTTCCATTCTTTTCATTTTAAAGGATTTTCTTTTTGTGAATGCTTGAGCATGGTTTTAGCTGTTTTTTTTACTGGTGGAACCTTTTTTAATTAATCAACATAATCTCAATAAATGTTGGTTATGTTTCATGCAGATACTCAGAGATGAACTTTGGGCAATGAAGTATTATATAGAATGCAACTTGTTTGAATAAGAAGATAAGGTTTGTTATTGCCCTTGATTGATTCATTATTTTTCTTCTTATTGTTACAGTTTTCTAAGTTTTCGTAATTTTAGTATCACAGGCCTTCTTCCTACTGGTCCTTTGTCCTCCAGCTTTTGTTCTGGAGTACTTTGGGCAGCGATATGTTTCAAGAATTTTTAGGTGATTATAGAACTTGCATTTTCGCTGGGAATATTTTTTAACTTGTTTTTTTAGGGTTTACCCTTGGACTTTATAAACTGATAGACCTCTTTTTTCTTCTCGTATTCAATTTCTTTCCTTGCAGTTATATGACCGCCTGTTCATGCTGTTCTCCATTTAAAGAAGTTAATTGCAGCTTGACAGGTGGTAGTTGCTTGTGTAATTGTGCGGTAAGTATGATCGATCGTATGTATATATGAATTTGCAGTGGATGTCTTTTGTAATAGTTGCTGAGGAAACTATATGATCTTTGCAGATTTTTCTTGCGTTTTGCTTTCGTTAAGCTCGTGAGAAACATAGGCAGGCTTTCTACAACTATAGACGTGGGGAAAGAACGACGATTGTTTTGCAGCAACTGATTTGCTCGTGGAGTTGAGAATTTCTCGTGTAAATGGTTTTCTTATTCATATGGTATTTGATTTGTGGTAAATTATCATGAGCCGTTAATAGTGTAATCCTTTATATTTTTCCACATTCAACCTACTGTTCTTTGACTGCGTGCTATTTTTGCCGTCTGAATTTTTTTTTCTTCTACAAGAGACTCAGACTTGGTGTTATCAAAGGAAGTTAATACAGTATTTTGTTACCAAAAACAGGTTTGGTATAATGCTTGAATTTCATTTTTTATATGGGTGGAGTATAATTTTCGTCCCTGTAAATGTATTAAATTTAATTATATTATTAAACGTTACATTAGAGAGACTCTTGACGTGATATAGATGTTTTAGGTGATAAATATCTTGAAATGTTATTTCACGATTGAAAAGGCCAATAAATAATACTTTAGATTAAATTTAATTCTATTTACGAATTGAATTTAAAGTCTCTTGAGATTTAGTTTATTGTTTAATTTAAAAAATGGCCTTTGTTGATTAATTCCTGGCATTATAATAGATTTGGAATTGCTTGATTGAATAAAGAATTTTAGAAATATGAGGGAAATGAGTTTCAATCTGACAATATTAGAATACTCTAGTTTTTTACTCTAACCTCAAAAATATTGAACACGAGCATAGATGATAAATTAGTTTGAATAAAGAAAGTTTTAAAATTGATTATTTTATTTGATTGAATATGTAAATTTTATGCCATATATGTTTAATCTTTTTATTTTAAAATTTTCATAGCTTTTAGTTTTTGTCAATTTTTTTTAATTAATTAAATTAAGTGTCATTTAATATGACATCTAAATATTTTCATTTCAAGTAAAAAATTACGGATTGTAGATAAAATCATATTTAAACTATGTCAATTACATGCCATGCGAGACTGAACCTCTAAAACAGCGTTAAATGAACGATTTAACCTATCTCGAATTATTTCCATGAAAATCTAATAATAAATAAATAGACAATTTCATATGCTATATCATTAGTTTTTTATAATCAAATCGGGTACTAAATATTTAAAACAAATTACATCTCTTGATATTTTTCGAATGATGCATGATATCTCTATATTTTGAATGTTTACATTAATCATTATAGGAGAGTAGACGTAATAATTTAAAATAATTAAGAGAGATCAATATAATGCTTAAAAAAAGGTGTATGTGTAATATTATTAAAATTAAAATAATTAAAACATTTTTCTGTAGGTCCCAATAAAACAAATATCTGATAAATTCACGAAAAAAATATATTCTTGTAATTTATTATATATATCTAACTAATATTAGTATGCTAAATAGTTTAAAAAAAATAAACCATTCTAAATAAACCACTTTCTCTCGCTGATTGGATGACAGAACTAAAAGCAATAAAAGTCAAAGTGGTGGGACCTAGGTCAAGCGCCAAGAAGGCCGTTGGATTGATCCAACGGTCCAAATTTCAGGAGGAGACTACCGACGATGCAGTGCGTGACTGGCAGTGAAATCGAGAAAGATGGCACGTGCAGGGCGCACGTGGTATTTTAATTGTTTCTTTCTAACTTTCAGAATGACACTGCAAACTTTCTCTTTCTCTCTCTCTGAGCTCTTGAACGTGTAGTGCTGAATGTGTTGAAAGAAGCTTAACTGAGTGCTCAATCGCAAGCTTCAAGAATCGCTCTTCAAACTCAATAACGCGCAGATCTTGAACGATCCGTGTAATGCCCCTTTCCTCTATTGCTATTTTGCCATTTTTACATAATGGGTTTCTTCATGCGTTGCTATGTTATTCGTTTCCTCTTTCGGTTTGAGATAAATAAATAGAAGTAAACCCAACTCTATTTCTTACAAGCAGCTAAATGAAGTTGTGTTATTTTACTTCCAGTGGTTAGAAGGAGAGATCTTGAGACTTAGAATAAGAAGAAACGAACTGTTGAATGTTTTTGACAGCTTTCAAAAATTATTTTTCTTTCTTTCTTTCTTTCCCTTTGAATGAATCGTGATGGGAAATTATTTCTTTTGTGTGGTGTATTCAGAAAACTACTGTTCCAGCTTGAAGCGTTCTTGGAGGCCTGTAATTGGATTTCGAGTGAGGAATTATCCCTAGAAGAGGATTGATTTTGAAGCTTTTTTTTAGTGATATGATAGTTCAGGAAGCTAATGGAGGAAAGCATCAATAGAGGGGAATTTCAGTCTAAACAGACTTCATTGAGGTTAGGTGGCAGTTTTAAATCAACGTTATCTGGAAGATCATCTCCGCGAAATTCGCCTACATTTCGCCGACTGAATTCTGGCCGCACACCAAGAAAAGAAGGAAGAAGCAGTGTAGGCGGGGCTCAGTGGTGTCGGAGCAATCGTGTACTTTTTTGGTTGCTTCTAATTACCCTCTGGACTTATCTTGGATTTTTCGTTCAGTCCAGGTGGGCTCATAGTGATAAGAAGGAGGAATTTTCTGGGTTTGGAACTGGGCCGCGAAATACTGGCTCAGACGCTGAACAGGTTCAGCGCCGGGATTTACTTGCCAGTGATAATCCATTGTCTGCTAATAATGAGACTGATGCAAATATAGCAGGAGCTGGTAAAACTATTCATGTAGCTTTGGCCGAGAGAGGCAATGATGTTCCATCTCCTCGTAAAACGAGCTCAAAGAAGAGGAGCAGGAGAAGACGTGCTTCGAAAGGTAAATCAAGTGGTAAGCTGAAACCAAATACAGAAGTTAAGAACGCTGATATAGAGGAGCAGGAGCCAGAAATTCCTGCAGGCAATAGTTCGTATGGAATGCTTCTGGGTCCGTTTGGCCCTTTGGAGGATAGGATTCTGGAATGGAGTCCAGAGAGACGTTCTGGGACATGTAACAGGAAGGAGGACTTTGCACGTCTTGTTTGGTCCAGAAGATTTATCTTGATATTCCATGAGCTTTCCATGACTGGAGCTCCACTTTCAATGATGGAGTTGGCAACAGAACTTTTGAGCTGTGGGGCTACGGTTTCGGCAGTTGTGCTTAGCAAGAAAGGTGGCTTGATGTCAGAGCTTGCTAGGAGACGGATCAAGGTGCTTGAGGACAAAGCTGATCTCAGCTTCAAAACTGCAATGAAGGCTGATCTTGTCATTGCTGGTTCAGCTGTCTGTGCATCATGGATTGGTAACTATTCATTATGTATTTTGTAGTTTTTAGTGTCAGAAAGTAGTTGAAGTTTGTCAAAAGCTTAGTTATTCATCTCAAACTAGTTCTAGATATATTGGTTTAGTACTTTATTTCTAAACCTGTCAGACAATGATACAATATTATATTATTCTATTGTCTCATTAAATGGCATTGGCAGAGGATCCTCACCACCATGCCTCGCTTCCTGCGTATAGATGATATAAACTTCTAACCTTTTAATAATTTGAAGTTTGAACTATAGAAATTGATAAAACAATTGAGTTTGATTGTACATGGAGGTATGCATATTGCTCTACTGGTTGATTGGAATCTTCTACTCTTATCAAGTTGAAGACTGTGGTATATTTTTTGTAGCTTATAATTTGTCAATGTGAGTTCGTAATTCCACATCTCTACTTGTATTGATAGAAAATCATTATCTTTTTATATGCTTCCAGAACAATATATCGAACATTTTCCTGCTGGTGCAAGCCAAGTTGCCTGGTGGATTATGGAAAATCGGCGAGAGTACTTTGATCGTTCAAAAGGTGTATTGGACAGAGTAAAGATGTTGGTTTTTCTTTCTGAATCACAATCTAAACAGTGGCAAAAATGGTGTGAAGAGGAAAGCATAAAACTTAGATCCTACCCTGAAATCATTCCATTGTCTGTTAATGATGAACTGGCGTTTGTAGCTGGAATTCCTTCAACACTTAACACTCCATCCTTTAGTACTGAGAAAATGTTGGAGAAAAGGCAGCTATTGCGAGAATCAGTCCGAAAAGAAATTGGCCTAACTGATAATGACATTCTTGTCATATCTCTTAGTAGCATCAACCCTGGGAAGGGCCAGCTCTTGCTTCTTGAATCAGTAAGCTCAGTACTTGAACAAGGATGGTTGCAAGATGATAAGAAGATGAAAAAGGTATCAAATATAAAGGAAGGCATATCTACTTTGACTAGAAAGCATCGTATTAGGAAATTGTTGCCGGTGGTGAAGAATGGCAAAGTAGCTTCAAATGATATCTCAAGCAATTCTTTAAGCAGGTTATACAAATTTAAAATAAGGTTTATAACTTATAGTTGTGTAGTATCCAATTTTTGTATGTTCCACTGATCATGAGAATTTTGACACTCCCAGGAGGAAACAAGTTTTGCCTAATGACAAAGGAACAATTCAACAATCTCTCAAGCTTCTTATTGGTTCTGTTGGATCAAAGAGTAACAAGGCCGATTATGTTAAAAGCCTTCTAAATTTCTTAGAACAGCATCCAAACACCTCAAAATCAATGTTTTGGACGCCAGCCACAACTCGGGTTGCCTCACTTTACTCTGCTGCTGATGTTTATGTTATAAACTCTCAGGTAAGTTTAAAGGTTAAATTATTTATACATATATAAATACGTGTAAGTATCCTTCATTGTTTGAGTGTGCATATGTTTATGAGTATAGTTTAAATCTGACATCTATTATATAATATATAGTTCCAAACAAATCTATTTGTAAATGAAAACATTGTTTCAGTATGTCTGAAATATTGTTATAATGTCATAGTAAGTTATTTGTTGAGGCAGATGAAATATGTGTATTTTTTTTTTTTTTATAATTTGGATTCTCATCATATTGTCTTGAAGACTTGAATTTGTACCTACCTAGCCTGTTTAGTTTTCTCTAGCAATCAAATATAAGGTTTACAACAATTCTGCTAATGAAATTATTGCAAATAACTACAAATCCAGTTTTTGGTTCTGTTTTCTGCGAAACTTAATAAAAAATCATTTCATTTGCAACTTGATATAATTGCTAAAACTACCCATTCCAGATATTACTACATGCAGAAAACGAATTAATTGTAGAAAGAACTATTGGCTAGTATGCAAAGCTGTTGCTAATTAGCAAAATGATGAACAGGGGCTGGGAGAAACATTTGGACGGGTGACTATAGAAGCGATGGCTTTTGGTCTTCCGGTATGGCTACATTTTCTCCTTAAACTCATCATAAGCTAGCTGTTAATGAAGTATATGCATGTAACAGTAGCAAAAATAAATAAAAGGCAATGCCTTCTGATAACATTTTGGCTCTATTTATAAGAAACTGCAATTGGAGAGGGATGGATCGAGTGTGAGATCAATGATATCTACTTTGTTTCTTTCTATTTACTTATTCTTTGAAAGTAGTTGATAACTCAATGGTTTTTATGTCATCACATGTGCATTGTCTGTTGTAGGTTCTTGGAACGGAAGCTGGGGGAACACAGGAGATTGTTGAGCACAATGTTACAGGTCTTCTTCATCCTGTTGGACATCCAGGGAATGTTGTTCTCGCACAGAATCTCCGGTTTTTACTCAAAAACCAGTTGGCAAGGAAGCAAATGGGGGTGGAAGGAAGAAAGAAGGTGCAGCGAATGTATTTGAAGCAACACATGTATAAGAAATTTGTAGAGGTTATTGTTAGGTGCATGAGAAGTAAATAAGTGAGAAATAATTGCTTGGTACTTGCAATGCAATACTCCCATTCTTTTATTAGATTGCACAAACCCTTTTCAGTCTTCTGTTTTATTTCGTTTGGAAACAAATGGTAATGTTCCTGAAAAGCAATAGTCATCTGTGTAAGGCAAATCAATTTAATATAATGGTAAAATAAATTAAATACTTGTCAATGAAAGTGAAAGATATATTTCAATCAGAGTACGACAGAATCAATGGTTATTTCCTTGACACATCTATTCGATTTAATGAAGGGCTAAATTCACATTGCCTTACCGTGACTAATGGTTAGTCTATGACAATAGCACTACGCATAAAATATTGAGAAAAAAATTAAACAGACTTGACTTATATCTTCTGCCTCTGTCATCACAGAAATTATTACAACGTTTCAGTTCAATTTTATATGATATATAGTTGACAACAAGAAATTAGTAAAATTTAGTTGAGATTAAGTTGTAGTATATTTATTTTTTATAATACAACAAATTTTCTTATTTTGGTTTGTTGAAAACACTTTTCTTGAAAAATAGTTTCAGAAAAGGTGAATTCAGTCTTGAAGGGAGGTAAGCAATGATTTGTTTACTTAATCAGACAAAATGCCATTTGTTTAGTTTATTTGTTATTTTTTATTTGTGTATGTGTTTTCACCCTACTCAAAAATGCAACACGTTTTATTTGTTTGTTCATATTTGATGTTCAAGTTGTGCTATATATTGTCATCAGATAAGGTTGAACATTGGAAGATGAGAAGGGAGGGCCAAGGTGGTGCCATGATGCTCACCTTCTATAGGAACAATCAATTCACATTTGGTCAAAGCATGTCAACTTGATGCCAATTTTACACCATGTCTCTCCTAATAAAATTATGGTTGACATTGTCTCTCAAAAAATTATATATACACACAAGGAAATAATGCTCAAAGTAATATCATTTTCATCATTTATGTTGTTTCTATCTACACTCTCAATGCGATGACTAAAGAATAGGGTGTAGAGTTTGTACATTTTTAGACAAAAAGGGTATATAATTCATAATAGAAATAAAGAGATAGAGAGTGTAAATAACAAATATTAGATCCAACAAAAATTGTGGAGAAAAATTATGATACCATCTCAAAAATTATTGTAGACTTAATCAAATTCTATGACATCAAGGTGAAAGTTGTTTTTTTACTTTTATATGTTTTTCCATTCTGGAGCTTTATCTAACATGACACTTGGATTTTTTTATTTTTTTTTCTATAGACCTCCTTATCTAATATTATTGGACTTGATATCTGAATAATATTATAGATGATAAGTTTTAATAATAATTTTATGCTATTTTGGGATATGAATTTAGTGACTAATTTAACTTTATAAAATTGGTTTCGTAAAGTTAAATTAAATTCAAAACCCACTTTTAATAACCTTAATAGATAAACGATGTAGATGAGTCCGGTTAAGGAGTAAAGATAACTTTTTATTAAAAGTGATATAAAAATATACCAAAAGATTATGACAAATACTTCTTAAATTCCTTACTTTTTTCTGATATAATCACAGACAGAAAACTAATATATTAGATTTATTTTCATTACTAATTACTTTTAAAATTTTATTATTTTTATCCATTAATAAAAATCGCAGAAACTTATACTGTTTTATAGAATCATATGAGAAAAAAATATAATATTACATAAAAATTATAAATTTCCTACGGAAATTTTTTTTTTTTTTAAATTATGTCTTTTATTAAAAAAATTTAGAAGAAGTATATTTTTACACATCCTAATACAAATGATTCTTTGAATATTAACCAACATACTTGGTTAACATCTGCCTTTTTTTTTTTTCTTTTTTCTGAAAGCATCTGCCTTCTTAGGATCAAAAGAATTGCACGGGATACAGTTCCCTACACCCTTTTTTACTTTTTTTTATTAATTTTATAATTTAATCTACAAATGTTATTGAAGTTAAATTTTGAAGTGTGAATAGTTCGGATCAATCAACCTTCTTATTATTGCTTCTTATCCGAAATGTGATGTGTCAGTATCATGGGAACGTTGAAGAAGGTAGGGAAATACAAGTTGGAGGAAGTGGCCAACTTGTAAAGACTCTTGACTTAAAAGAGATTACAAGTAAGACAATTTTAGAGTGAATTTATTGGCTTCAATAAAAAGGAAGCTATTTTGTTGGAGTAACCATCTCAATAATTAAACAGGTATACAGACAAAAGTGACAAAAGTCTTACTGAGTCTATCTTATGAATCCAAAAAGTAAAGACTTGCTTCTTCAATCTTATATAATTGGTCAACTTTATATAAATTTATTTATATGTATTAACTCCGTAATAAACTAATAGAGAATATTTTGTAAGGTTAAGTTTAGTTAGGATATTTATTGTCTTGTAGAGTAATATTAAGTTTAGTTAGTTAGATTGTGTCTTGTCTTTCTGTTGTAGTAGATATTTTTTGTTTTAATTGTTTTACTAATTTTATGTTATTTGTTTTTTTTATATGCATAACATGTTAAAGTCTATGATGTATGTGTTATATGTTGAAATTATTTATGTGTAAAATCTTTTATTATAATATAGTTATTTTTTATTTTTATGTTTTTTTTAATCTTTGAACAAACTTAATAATTGGTTACTGGTTTTGTTTGTGAGAACATAATAAAAAAATCAAAAATATTATAAAGATCTTTAGAAACAATAATGATGGTGTACATGACTCAGTAGATAATGTAAGATAAGATGAAGTTATCCAAAGTTAAGACACATAAATGAGAGGAGTTTGATGAAGTTAGGCAAGTAAAGCATGCTAAAAGATAAATTATTTGGACCAAATAAATTAAAGGTTTATATTATTTAATTTGATAAATTGAGATTTATTTATCCTAAAGTAAGTTAATATATTTTGATGGGAGAGATTGTAGAAATTTAAATAAATTAACTTAATATATTGAATAACTAAAATGATAAAAAAAATTATGTAATAAAAGTTATTAATAACTAAAATAATGAAATATTCTATAATAAAACAAAATTATTAATAACTAAAATAAAGAAAAATTGTATAATAAAAAAAATCTTCCAGTGAAATATAAAGGATCAAAGACAATAATGTTAATAAATTTTTTACATTACCTAATTTAAAATAACAATATGTGTAAGTACAAAAATAGAGTAAATATAACCTCAGCCATAATAAAAATAGGTTCAACAATAACTCAAAAGTATACCTATTATAGTTGTACTTCTTTCATTTTTACCATTATTGAGCCAACCTAATATTACCAAAAAGGATGTGCATTATAACATGTTTAATTATAATTAAGATCGAGACTAATAAGGAGATTACACACAACTAATTAATTTTATGAGACATCATGATGTTGAAGAGTCTTGTACGCAACTAAAGCTCCAGCTTCAGCCCAAGTTGAATTCAGGGTTACAACATGTGTTTTTCTCATTTTCATTTTATTAAATTAAAATTCAATATTTACCATAATTTTAGTCATGTATCATGGTTGAATAATTTATAACCAACACATAAAATGAGTTGAAAGAGTTACTATATTTTAAGAATAAGTTTTGTTTTATTATGTAGATACCTAGGGGTAATCGTTATTAGTTGCATTGTTTTGTTATAGATAACAATAGCCTTTAGTGCATGGACGGTTATAATTTATTTTAGACAGAAACCAAACTCCTTAAAATAAGTTAACCATTATGTATATTATATATTCCATGGTTCTGAGCAAGCATAACATAAAATTGATTGAAAGGGACACGAGAATTTTGGAAAGGAAAAAAAAAGTGGAATTAATTTAAATTTTAAACAAAATGGCAGCAATGAAGAAGTGTAGAAAGTATCTTCATTTCATTCTCAGAGTTCAAAGGCAAGAGAAATATGTACTATACAACTCCATAAAAGCTAAACTTGAACTAAAAAGATGAAGCTTTTTGAGTAGTAAGCAAAGCAACTAAAGAAAACAAAAATGTTGCTTCATTTAGTATTTACAAAAACTCAACTTCTAGATTTCCAAAATACAACTGGATTGCAAGTGCCCAGTGTATTCTTCCGGGCTCACAATTTTGGCCCAAGCCCCATTCTTCAGATCCAACACAAAGCCCATATGCGGTTCCCCAAACCCACTCGACCCAATAACAAACATGGTCTCTTCCCACACTCCCACGCACCCAACGTTCCGAATCTCACTCGGAACCTTCGCCACCTTCCGCCACGTCTCTCCCTGCAAAACCACCACGTCACCGCCGCGGCACATGTACATTTCCCCTTCCGCACCATCCCCACCGTCCACGCATGTTCGAGGACACGCGGCAGCATCCAAGAACTCCTCCTCCACCGGGCCCCACTTCCACGTGGCAACGTCGAAAACCTCCGCGCTCCGCTCGAACCGCCCCTGCATCTCCGTGCAGTACCCACCCACCACGCAAAGGGCGCCGCGGCGGAACACGGCCTTGCACTCGTCGCGCTCCCGGGACATGTCCGGGAGCGGGGCCCACACATCGCTCGCTACGTCATACGCAAGCGCTGACTTCAGCGCATTCTTCTCTTCGTCGTGCCCGCCCGCGACGTACACCGTCTGATCAAGATCAGACGCGCAAGCGAAAAACGTTCGGGGCCCACCCGGCATGTCGGCCCCACGCCGCCACTTGGCCGACAGAAAGTTGTAGATAAAAACCGAATTCGACGCTTTCCACGAATCTGGGTCCCACCCGCCCATAACGACAAGCTCGTACCCGACACCGGCTATCTGACAGAACATGGGTAACCCGGAAGCGAGTTCGGGTCCCAAGGGTAACTCGCTCCATAGACCCGTTTCCGGTTCGAACACGCTGAGCCGATAAACCGGGTTCGCAGAGGCCTTCGCAAGCACGCCGGTTTGGCTTTTTTCGGAGTCTATCTTGGATTGAACCGTGACGAGGATTTTTTGTGCGTTTTTTGTGGTTCTCCTCCGCCGGTGAAACTCCGGCGAGTAAATCTCCGAGTTCCAGCCTTTGCAGACGGATGCCACCGCCGCGAATTTCTCATACGGAACCCTAATTAAACAGTCTCGGGCAACGTCCTCTGGTAGACCTGAAATCAACTCCATGGTAAAACAGAAACGAAAGATGGATTTTTTATTGAATCAGAGAAATCCCATTAACAGCAACACAATTGGGAGATCGCAGAGAGAAAAGGGTGATGAAAAGATTGAGTTGGGGTTTATGAGAAAAAGGTTGTAATTTGAAAAAGAGATTCTTCAAGTTTGAAAGAGAGTGAGTGTGGAGAAGAGTACGAGAGAGTGGATTTTATAGGATTGAGAATGGGGCGGGCGCACATGGTCTTCCAGATAAGTTTTGAGTGATATTGAGATTTGTAAAAATAAATAAATATAAATTTAAAAAAACAATGGGTCTTCTAGAAGGTTTTCAGAAACCGGCAACTTGCAACCAGATAAAAGATGTAACTAGGGGTAAACATTGAAAGCAAGCATGGTCATGTTTTCTGCTTCAATCACAAAAACAGAAGTAACAGCTGTTGGTTTTTCCGATAAACACAAAAACCAATAACGCCATTCTATTTCTTTTTTTTTTTATCCCAGTATCATGTGTACCTCGGTTACTTGTCTTTTTCCACTGTCCATGCATGTTATTGATGATGATACAGATTCATCTATGCAAAAGCATCCCATTGACATTTTTATTTTTTACAATTCTTTATATTATTGTTGTTCTCGAGTTTTAAATTGTATTTCTCGAGGTCATCTCATTAGTTAAAAAATCATTTTTCAGTTTTAAAATATATTTGTGGGATTAAAATAGCAAACAAATTATGGGCGTTCTAGAAGGTTAACCGGCAACTGGCAAAGAGAAAAAGTAGGAGTGAGGTGAGCATTGAATGAAAGCAACAATCTTGGTTAAATAAACCCACTATTTAAAACAACTTTGATTAATTTCATCATTTGTTTTTTACTTTAAATATGAAGTAAACTATTTGAAATTAATTTATTGCTTTATTCATTTTTAACTTTTACATTAATATATTTTGTAATTTAGAATGTCATTTTCCCTCTCGCTTTTATAGTTCTATTGTTAGTTTATTTTGATCTTTGATAATATTATCGGTGTCACTAAATGTGTTAATTTGGTTGTTTATCATGTACTCTTTTACATTTTGGAAAAAATTTAATAATATGCGTAAAAGAAGATAAAGAAAAAAATATATATTAAATGAATAGTTAACTAATGAATGAAAATTAGTTATTACTTTTTACTGTATATTTTTTTTCTAAAATAGACAATAAGTAGTAATAAAAATTGAAAATTTTCATAATTGTATTCTTATCATTATTGAATTATTCAAATCAAAATGATATGTTTGAAAACCTAAAAAATTATATATGCATGAAATAGATATGAATTTTGTTGCAACATTGCCCAATGTCTCTTATTTAATTATATTTTTAAGGTGTACTTACTACAGAATTTTCTCTCTAGACCTTAGGCTTTATATGTAACATTTTTGGATGACAAGACTTCCGTTGACTTGTTTACCATGCGGGTTGAACTAATGTTGTGTTTTATACAATACATTAAAAAAACTATTATAATCAAATTACTTTATTTTTAATTATGAAAATTAAATTAAATAAAAATAATAATTAAAAAAATCAGTTGGAATATAATTTCATTTTAAATACAGATCAATTTAATTCATGCACATCCTAGAGAGCAAGCATAGTCTTGTCACCCAAATCAGCTGTTGCTTATCTTTCTTTAATCCATAGAAAATTTGTAAGAAAACACATTAAATAATGTTTTGTTTTCTTTATGGCTTCCTTGCAATGGTTTGATTTTGAATAATTTTGAGCTTAATTATTTTTAAAAAAATTATACATAATACTATATGATAAGTATTAAATTTTATTCAATGACATTGAAATTGTATTTTGACAGTTTATACTTTCCTAAATACATTATATACTATTAAAATAAAATTATAAATATAATTATAAAACTGCATCTACAGTATAATATAAATTTGTTCTAAAACGATCTTATTCAAAATAAAACAAAAAAAGTATAAAAATGAAATCAAATAATGTACAATAAATATCACCATCTTATTTGCAGTAGACTGGTATCCTTTTTCTGTCGGTGCCTATAAAAAGCATTACATTACATTTATGCAAGAGCATTACTTTCAAGTCATACCAAATTTTCTCATATTATTCAAGATGGGTTCAAATATCACAACAAAAAAGTACATTAAACGGGATCATGATATTGTTATTAAAATAATTATTTAAAACTTAATTTGTTTCCTACAAAAGTTTCAAAACTTGTTAAATACTGAATTAATAATTTCAAATTTAATCTTTACATATTACATTTTTTATTATAAGAATATATATTTTATCTTTTCTACTTTCTTGGCAGTGGTACATAATTAGTATCCAAAAAACTCAATAACGTAGTATTTATATAAAAGTATTTTTTTAATAAGAGTTGAAATATTTCTTCTTACTTCTTCTACGCTCTTATATGATATTCATCTTATTTAATATTCTAATACTTATTTGAAAGTGAAAACTATTTCAATGTTTAAGTTAGCTGAAATTTTTATACATTGATAATTTATAATTATATTGATATTATTTATCTTAAATTTATTGCATTTTTAGTTTTTAATGAACTTCTATATTAAGAAATTTAATTAAATATATTTCTCTAAATATAATATTATTTATTATCTGTAATCATGTTAGGGATTAACTAGTAAATTTGATGTAAGAATTAAAATGTGATTTATTTATTTATATATAAGAATGAAAAAGAGGTGTAGATTTTACAAGTAGTTGTATTTCTGAGAATTTAAGAAGAAAAAGTGTGGAGCCTAGCATAAAATAAGTAAATAAGTGTAGAAGAGAGTTTGGAGGATGGGATTGAAGTGTTGCAAAAGGAAAGTGGGGCCCACTTCTCTGATAAGAGCAAGGGAATGAACAGAGTTTTCAGCCGAAACAAAAATCCAAATTGAAAGAAAAATGCTATGATGTCAAATCAGTATCAGTCTTCTCATTCTCATTATTGCATTTGGTTTCTCTTCTACAAACTTTGCATTCTTTTCTTCCTCTTATTTTTTTATTTTTTCAACAAATATCTCTACTGTATTATCATCGTGTCTTTTAATAAATAAGTTTAAGTTTAAGTAATTTTATATTGATTAATAAAATAATATTTATTCTATCGATACAATTAAATTTGATGTTATATTTAGTTAATGTAAAATTTTAGTATTTTCCAAAAAAAATATTATCTAACTGAAACATGTTTTATGCATTTATTAAAGTTAATTTTAAAATTGTTTACAATTGCTATATTTGTGGAGTGAAAAAATTGCTGTATTTGTGGAGTGAAAAAACCCATAACACAATTAAAGTAATGAAATTCAATCTAATTTAGTTTTATAAAATTAATTTTATAAAATTAATTTAGTAATATGTAATTTGTACTCACGTATATATTATATTTTTTTTCTTAGTATAAAATTTTTTAACACAATAAGAGTACATCAAGTTTAAGTGTAAAAATAGTAGGGATATTGATTGTAAGTAACGTAATATACCAAATTAATTTAGACTATAATTAAAGATCTATGTTATAAGTAATTTTCATGTCATATTAAAGTGATATATGATTTTAACTTAACCTTATAAAATTATCTCTATAAAATGAGATTTTGTATTCATATATATCATAATTTGAATTGACTAAAAATTTCCAACGTATGTATTATTTTCTTATAACTATTTCATCACTTGTTTGATTGGGAAAGAAAAAATTACACAAATTTGTACAAAAATTATAAAAACAAGTAAGTTGTGAGATTTCATTTTTCAAACTCACCACACACACAAACATGACTTCAAGATAATTTTATTGTAATAAAAATTTTAAAGAAATTATGTCTACTGAAGATGACTTTAATTAATTTATCTTAACATGTTAATTTTTTTTAAGATGAAATCGTCATGAGATATGAGAACTATAATATAAAAATAATGCATAATGCATAGAAGTCCTGCATGACTATGACTATATTTATTGATAATTTTAGACTATATACATATTTTGTGAATCACATATGAATTTTGGTTATAAATAAATGTGATTTTTCCTTTATAACGTGCTATTAAAATCATCTTCCTATGCCATATATTGGTATGTGATAAATTCTAGAAAATGAGTATCACTTATCTATTTTTGTAATTTTTTTAAAACATGTTAATTCTGGAAAAATCAGTGCAAAATTGAACTCTTCTTGTGAACCCTTCCTAACCGCTATTCCTAAATTTCAAAGAAAAGGATAGGATGGGATTCTTTGCGTGATCTATGGTTCAGAATGATGGATGAACTTATCTTTTGTTTTTGGTTTGGAAAAGAAGAGACTTAGCAATTTGGGTGTGAGAAAATGGATGTCTCTTTATTTATGCATGGGACCCACTTGTATAGCTTTTTAACTTTTCCCTTTTTGAACATCAAAGCTTCATACTTTCACCGACAAATGGACTGAAATCTCATCTTAGATTCAATAAACACTTCCTACTTAAGTTCCTTCACTCCACTTAACTTCTCTCTCCACATTTAAGCTCCAACTAGTGAAAGGGAGAAATCACATCAAACACATTGATTTGGGAAACAACATTTATGGTAAATTTGAAATTAAACCACAAAACAGACATGTACTAATGCACTGCTTTTTTTAAGATCTTCTTTATGAGATCTGTTCCTCAGAACGTGTAATAGCAGTTTTGTCCGAGAGTTTTTGGCTACGCGGTTAGGAAAATAATTAAGTTAATGTGATTACGGATTGTGTCGGAACGGCGTAATAATCACGTACAAGGAATCAAATTATTTAAATACTTAAACATTGTTTTTTGGAATACTTAAACATTTCGAGTTTGTAAAAAAGTTGTGAAAGTGATTTTAGTTTAATAAAAAATTTATTTATCTAAACCACCTTTTATTGGAAACTTTAAGCTAATAAATTTATAAATTTTTGTTATATATTGTTTAATTTTTTATATTTATTTAATGTCAAACTTATCACATTTAAATTTCTTATAAAGTTATAAATATATAAATTAAAATTTCAAGTAAATGTTAAATTTTAATTGTTTAGTAGAGATTCCATTTCAAATTAAGAGGGTGTATATGTTATCAAGATTGCAAAGAGAGAAGTCCTTAACTATCTGAAACAATTATTACCCTCAAACTAAAGTGCAAGTTTTGTGGGAACAAGAACAGTTCAAAGGTGAAAAGTTCAAAGCACTAGGGCCAAAGATGTGACCATAGGAATGCAGAAACATGGAATTTCATTATTACAAAGAAATTAAATTTGAGATATAACAGCATATATCGATTTTAGTTTTTATTATGGAAAAAAAATAGTGGATGGTATCAATTATTGAGATTTGTCACATCCTCTCACCACCATTCTTCTAGAAGCATTGCTGTCATGTGACCACCGTCCTCGTTCCAAATCAGCCATGACATTAACATTATCATGAGTCACCACCTTTCCTTCTAGAAGCATTTCTGTCATGTGACTCATCATGGTCCCACACTACAATTTTTTTAACAAATAAAACCAAACACTTTGTGAGTTCTACTCAAAATAACATCAGATTCAGGTCCTAGGGTTTGATAAGGTTATTACAACAGTGTCAACATTTATGTTTTGTTCAAATCAACCCATTTTTATATTTTACATGAATAGTAATATTGTGTGTGAATACTATTGACCAAACCTAATCTTATGATAATACTTAGTATGATCAGTTATGACTCTCTACTCTTAAACCTCAATTATTTAAACAGACAATAATTCTATGCCTTTGATCACTTGAAGTGTGTGGTCACCTTTCACAAAATAATTTTTTTGGTAGAGACACTAACATTTGCTTATTGAAAATATTAAATTAGAGGCACCATTAACACCACATGTAGGAGGCAGTGATAATTGAAGCATATATATATTTTTATTTGGGGTATTATAATTCAACTCTTCTTAAAGTTAGGCCAATGTAAAGACAATGTGTGATGTATACGTTAGATATTAATTACTGATTTGAATCTATCCAAAAGGATGATTAAAAATAAATTAAGTGTTTTTTGAAGTAATTTTTTAATATTTTAACACAAGATAGATACTTATTGATAACATATTAAAATAAAATTTATCAAGATAGTTAATGTTAGAAAAGTTTTACCATAAAACTTCATGTACCTTTGTTTGTATTATCTATTATTTGTTAACTAGTAATAAAAAAGTTTTTAGTAAACGTCATCAACAAGTGCTTCTGCCAAAGAACAAAAATCAAAGAATTTTTTGGGTGCATCAAGTAGAATTCACACAGTGAGCAGCTGGAGAGGTAGAAAATATGCACCGAAATGGTCTCAATTTTCATGTGATTGAACAATTTCTCTGACTTACGTTTTTTCTTATAGCCACAATTTATAATTTCAGAATAACGTAGAATGAGTTAGAAGATATTGATGTTTGAAAATAGACCACTTTTCAACCTCATTTTCCTTTTCCAGTTTGATTGGTAAGTCTCTGGACTTATTCTATAGCAATATAAAATTAATAAAATGTACTCAAATTGGTTACGTTTAGTTATTATTCGAGATGAGTATGGATAAGAATCAAGTCTATTTCTGTGTATTTTAATGTTTTTCTTTATGAAAATTGAAATTAACGTGTGTAATGAAAGTTGTAAAACTTAAATACGATTAGAAGTTAATACTAAGAATACTTAAATAAATTACACTTCAATTTTCTCCTATTAGTAATGCTGAATTCGAATTACGAGTGTCTAATTAAATCAACCAAAATATTTGTCTTTTGTTTGTAAGATAATATCAAATGAGAATATTTTCCATATAAGATAATGAAACAAAATATTTATTTATACGCGTTTAAAATTTCTATAAAATTAATTATTATTTTCAATGACGAATTATGTATATTAATATCATATAAAAAAGTAAAATGCTTTTGTTACAAGGTGAGAACTTTAAACTATTATTATTATTAAATCAAATTATAAAAGAATTAATTAAGATCAAAAGATCAAATGACTTTTTAATTAGTCATATTATTTAAAAATAACAATTAATACACTCAAATTATTTAGTTTCTTCATTTTTTTTTTATAAAAAAAACTACACTTCTTATCGTAAACATACTAACATTTTTATTTTATTTTTTGGATTCATATTTCATTTCTCTTTTATATTTTTTTATTACAAAATTGTCATATTTTGGAAAAATTATATTTCTATAGTATTTATATTTTATCAACAGTTATTACTATTTTAAGATTTACAAATAATTACATTTATACAATTTTATTAGGTTTTTTTTTATATAAATTTAAATATAAGTTATTTGATAATTAAAAAATAATTATTAACTTTTGAGAATGTGGTAAGCTAAATTATGAACATTATACATGGATCGACAGTTTGAAGTTTGAGGTGCACTGATAACTATTCACTTTTATATTTTATTTTATTTTCTTAGGCTTTGTTTTATAGACATATTGTTTGTTTGTAAGACTATCACATATTTTTTTTTACTGCAAGTTATAATGTAAATGTTATAAAATCAAATTGAATAATAACTTGAACTAAAATTTATTACGATTTGTTTTTTGCGCTAATTATTGTTACGATACAATTTGAAAGATAAGTTAGAGAATAATAAAATTCATCAAGAAGATATATTTTTAAAAATTTACAAGTAATAATGTTGATACCAATGTTTCTTAATATATATATACACACACTCATAAAACTATAATTTAAAAAAACATTAAAAATATACTAAATTTTTATAAAAAGATTAAAGTAAGATTTTTTATCCGTTTGGCAAATGATCTGTAACAACCTGTCCAATTGGAATTCATTTACAAGTTAAGTTTTGATTAGATCCAAAGTTTTGAAAAGTGAATCAATTTATTAGCTTGCTTGACTTTTTAAGGTTAATATGCCAAAACTGAATCAATACGCCACCTACTTCTACCGTTATTCTCATTTCATTATATAGGAATTTCTCTTAATTTATATAGTAGGTTTGACCTTTTGGATTTAATACACCAAAACAAATTCAGTTTTACACCTGCTTTTGCTGTTATTCTCCTTTATTTTATATGAATTTCTCTTCTTTCTTTATATGAATCCCCCTATATAAAAAATACTGTAACACCTTTCTCTCCTAACTCCACTAATTTAATTTATGCAGAACGTGATCTTTTAACTTCTTAAACAAAATTCATTTTCTTTTCTGTTCGTACTAGTTAAGAAGACTTAGATTAATTTACGAGTAAATAACAACATAAGGGACTTAACACAATTAATTAGTCACTTTAGTTCTCTTGCCACTTTACTGACTATAGGCTTCAGACAATGTATTGTAACAGCACTGAATAATTCGCCACCAGTGATGTGATTAGAATCGATGTTACAGAAAACAAATCCGAGGAAAATATTTTATATTCAATATAGAGATGCCAACTCTAAAAGCTCTTTGTGTTGTTCTGATACATAAGACTTCACTTTCATAGTTGGTTTTCCATCACTTCCTGGAGACATGCACTTCACCCCAATGACAGTAGCCAAACCTGAAAACACGACAAGTAAAATTCTTTTAATCCTGTGTCGATAATAAAAGACTTCACAGTCAAAGTTAAACTTGATAAAACAGAAGAAAATCCCACTTAAATAGTTGTTATATAACAGTGTAGTCAACAATGACCGAGAGCAATATGGTTTTACTTACTTTGGTGTACGCGACCATACACCGGTCTTTCTCCTTTCCAGTATTCCAATGGCCTTGTCCTGATCCTGGTGCTTCTCCTTACTCCAGAATTCCATGATGTACCGGAAGCTGGGAACAAAGAATAATTATTTCACAACAAAAGGCATAAATGAATGGATGAGATAAATGACAAATAGAAACCTGCAAGGCTTTGCCGTTTTGAAACCTTTTTTTGCCCACGTGATTTAACTCTCTCTCGTTTTTCAACAGGCTCCATAGCGTCTGTCTTTTCCTGTAACAGAAGTCACACAATCAATTATTTTAAGAGCAACTAGCCGTAAAATTTTGATATAGCGATTAATCAGAGTTCTGTGGAATCATGCGAGGGCGGCTTATCCAAAACTAGTTTTATAAAATATTAATACATAAACCAATTTAACACAAATATCTGTAAATTTTTAATTATAATTCAATTCTACACCATCTGTTTACTATCTGAATTGTATGGTAAACTTAATTTTACCTTTTCTAGTAGGATACATTTAGGAAACTGAAAGTGCATGGATCATTAAGTATGACTGCCTTCCACCAAGTGACCTAACAAATTACCCTTTATCACATTCAAAGTATGGTAAATATTCCTACAATAAATTTTTACCACACATATTAACAATTCACTGATCCTCTATCTCTCTATCACATTATGCATCTCTTCTCTTCTTTATGTTATTTATAAATAATAAAAAATATTGAACAAATTAGTTTTATAACTATAATTTTTCCGTGTAAAGCACCTTGATTGCCCCCATATCAATTTTCACCAGTTAAATTGCTGATACATGATCAAATGATTGAATTATGACACAAATAGGTTAAACACTGAGACACGTAAAAAGATAAATGGACAAATCTAGTAACCTGTACAATATTGGCTTGATATCCAGTGGGATTTGATTGATCATCTTCTGATCTTCTGGCTCGTTTATTTACAGCATTGGATTGATATCCAGCAGGATCGGATTGATCAGCTAAGGCAAACCACAACAGAGTTAGTATCATCAAAGGCACATTAACGCTGGTTTAAAGAAATGTTTTCTGCTGATTTCACAGATCAAAGGGCAACTTAAGAGGATAGTTCAGGATGAAGTGCACTCTGAGCACAGAGCAGGAACATGACATTTTATCAGCAACAAAGATCATAAGATAGCTTCAGCCTTCAGGTCAGAAGCACTAATTCATGTGCACAATTTACTCAGAGATGCAGGTTGAAAGAACTCTGAATAACCTTTTAGCAGAAGCAAATCCTAAGCCATCGGATTTTCAATGGAATAAACTAGCCTTGCATATGCAGTGGAGCCCATGTACACATCAAATGCCACTGTTATTTTTTCTTTTATTTTGGTAATAATGCAAAATGAAGCATTTTGCACGGAAATACATTCTGAACGTGTTTAGCCATTTTGCTTTCAGTTATTTATTCTGAATATAACTCAGAAGGAGGTGAATATATACATACCTGGTAGACTGACCGTGTTGGGATTTGTATCATCAGTTCGAGTGGAAGTTGCAAATGTCTGCATATTTCCTGCCTGTGTCAATCAGAACACAAAAAGATTGATTAAGATATTCACTGTTAAAACTCTGCAAAAGCCAACAACTTAAATTTATGACAATATTTTCTAATGAAACATACTTTGTCCTCGGATCGACAAGATTCCTTTGTCTCAGTATTGAACCTGTCCTCAATGTCACCCATAACCCTTTCACCCATACAACTGCTTTCAACATTTATGTCTGTGTCCAATACTGTACTTGTCTTGATAACATCAACAACATCTTCAACCATGGGAGCATCAATATCCAAACGGTCCTCAACCTCATCCATAACCCTTTTGCCCATATCACTGCCTCCAACATCTACATCCATGTGAACAAGAGGTTCATATGAGTCAACATTATCATCAAACTTGGGTTCGCTCGAAATATCCATCATGGACTTTTGAGGAGTACTTGTACAATTTCTAGCAGTGTCCTCAGCCAAACTTGTCCCACCAACTGCAGTTATATCTTCAATTGAGGACACAACCAGTTCATTTGATGACTTCTCAGAAGTCTCTTCCTTGGAAATATCAGAAGCATGGGTGCAATTGATGTCTGTGTCCAAAACTGTACTTGTCTTGCCAACAGCAACAACATCTTCAATTATGTTCGGCTCAATATTCGACCTGTCTTCTGTGCCATCCAAAACCCTTTTGCCCATACCACTGCCTCCAACATCTATGTCAAAATGAAGTTCACTTGAGTCAATATCAACATCAAACCTACGTTCCCTTGAATTACCCTCCATGGACTTATGAGAAGTACTGGTACCATTAGTGACAGTGTCCTTAGCCTCCCTTGTCCCACCAACTGCAATTATATCTTCGGCCGAGGACGCATTCAGTTCATTTGATGATTTCCTGGAATTGTCTTCCTTTGGAATTTCAGATGTATTGGTGTAATTTCTCTCTGTGTCCAAAACCGTACTGGTCTTACCACCAACTGCAAAAACATCAACAACCATGTGAGCATTCAATTCATTTGGCCTCCCAGAAACAAGATTGAGTTCTGAATTTGCCATACCAATTTCATTAAGTGAAAAAGGATCCATTGATTGCCTTGACCTTGAAATGTGCTTCTGCAGTGACAAAATTGAAGCAAATGGATTTCTTGGAGGGGTGGGTGAAGATAATTGCTGCACAGAGAGCGGTGCAGACTTTTTAATAGGTGTCTTCTTATTCGCATTTATTCCTTTCAACAAATTATCTATGTCGGATAAAGCCTTCCTTGGCTTTGACTTGTTCCCTTGCAATGATTTCAGATCAGCCACTTGCCTATCTGGGAAGATTGGAACAGAAAATTTATCTACAGCTACGGGTTTGATCTGTAACCTCTCCTGCAAAAGACTAATCGCCCCATCCCCCTCTAGATCCTCAGCATTGCAAGAAAGCAATCCATCCAACAATTCATCGAGCTTGTTCTCTTTAACGGCAGATGAATCTGCAGCAAAAATACATAATCAGTGCGTTCGAAGTATTGAAAAAAAGGGCAAGTAAAAGTGCACTGAAAAGTCCGATTTTAGGAGCACAAAAATCAGGCCTGCCAGCATACTCATATAATAGAATAGGGTAGCATTCACTCACCCATTACTTCTTTTTCCGAGGTTATCATATCGGCTTCATCTATGTCAGTTTTCTCAGCCACGGGATCAAGAGTCTGAGACCCAAGCGTATCCTGGGAGGACAGAACACTTTCAGAGGTTTCTCTGGGATACCGATGCTTGTATCTGATTGGCCTGGTCCATATGACATTAAGCTCGAGTTAAACAACAGATAAAAAAAAAATACGAACATCACAGAGAACACAATGTAGACTGGTTATCGTAATATGATGAGAGCGTACAATTGATCATTCCCCAAAAGCCCAGGTCGACGTTGCCGTGGCCTAGTGGACAAGCTATCTTGATCAGACTCAGCACCACCCAGATGCTTCTGTATTTCTCTTTTTGCATCTATCCATCAAACGCAAACCCAATAAGACAAGAACAAGTTGCGGAGAAGTGAATCTCGTTCACAGGAAGAGAAACAAGAAACAAACAGAAACTCACTTTCCAACCGTTCATGGGCCGAGAAGAATTCCGCCGGATCTTTCAAGCTATCAAGGTCCAAAGTTGGAAGCAAGCTCTCAACAGAGGGTCTGTTACAAAAATCCAAGTCAACAAAAAAAAAATGCAAAAGACATTCACATAGAGACTAGTGGCCATGGTTATAAGCATTACTTTTTAGTTGGCTTCAAAGAGAAGCGTGGACGTTTGAGCCCCAACCCAGGTCTCTGTTGTCGCCGAAATTCTCCCTCCTCTCCTGCATCATTTTCTGTTTGAGAAATTGGGTCTTGAGAAATCTCAGAGGCGAACAGATTAGGGTTCTCATCCAAAACAAGCTTGGCCTCCTGCGCGAGTTTCGCGGGACTTCGCAAGGCCTGTGCAAAAGGGTAGCATGAAATTGAAGGCGATGCTACAATTAAGCTAAACGCAACTTAATTAGTATGAAACGACAGAAGACGAAAAAGGGTTATCATAAGAACTCACCATGGACTTGAGGTGAGTGTGGATGGTGTGAAGATCTGAGTCTGAGTTGTAGGGTTGGGAAGGTGGAAGAGACGGCGAGGGAAAGAGGGAAAGTCCCCAGTAATTGGCGAGAGGATCCACTAATGCATCACCTTCTTTCTCCATTGACGTTTGCAAGCATGTTGGTTTCGGAGAATCGAACCACCAAACCCTAGAATTTTGTTTTGGGTTTTGTTTTGATTCAAAAATTGAAAGCAAGAAAGTGAGCGGGAGAATATAAAAAATAAAATAATAATAAAAAAGTTAAAACCTTTTTATAACTAAAAACCGTGAACGGCAGGATTCGAACCTGCGCGGGCAGAGCCCACATGATTTCTAGTCATGCCCGATAACCACTCCGGCACGTCCACAATTGTGTCATTAAATTTTCAAAATTAGTTTAAATAAGAATATATTTAAGCTATGTAATACCTTTCTTTGCACATCACAACTTAGAACAAGACCAACTCCAGTAACAGAAGGAAAGCAGCAGCAAATGTAAGAGGAGGAAGGAAGCAAATAGTATTTTTATTTTTTTGTTGATTCATTTGTTGTCCAATATTTATATCTTTATTGTTATTCATCTCAATAGGCACGCGGGTTTATTCTCTTGCATGTTTCTGTTAACCGATGAAATTTTTGATCAATTTACGAATTTTATTCTGATCCCAAATGCAGGTTTCTTCACTAAAACTGGGGTGTTTTTCGAATTTGGTACTTTTGGCACCCTCCACATGAGTAGTTCTTCTACTATGTCTGGTACTAAAAGAGGTGCCAGTAACAGCGGTTCCAAGCGGAGCCTGCCATCATGGACGTGTTCAAAGGAGAACGAGGGCGAGAACAGTGGAAAGAAACCAACTTTTGATGGAAAAGGTGAGAAATCGAATGAGGGTGAGGTACCCAGTATGGGCAAAGTCCAAAATGAGAATGGTGGAGAATCTTCTGCCTCAAGTTTGGAGTTCAGAAGCTTCAACAAACAGCTGGTGGGCTTTGGCTTTGCTTGCATTGCTATTGTGGAATGTTGATTGACTGACTCATTAATTCAACCGGTTTCTGGACAGGAAGGGGTGGTTTTTGTGCTTTCAGGGTTTGTGAATCCGGAGAGGGGCATGTTGAGATCACGAGCAATGGAAATGGGGGCACAGTATGAGCCTGATTGGAACTCTGATTGCACTCTATTGGTTTGTGCATTTCCAAACACCCCTAAGTTTAGACAAGTGAAAGCTGATTGTGGAACCATTGTATCCAAGGTTTTCCTCTTTCCTTGCCTTGTTTAAACATCAATGTACACTCTATACTATTCAAAATACTGCTTATGTTTCTGTAGGTGTCATTTTAATGCCTCCATTGTTTATAAAGGAGTTAAGATAACTGGTGTTGATTCATGATTATTGATAAGCTCATAAATTTAAAATAAACTATTATCTTAATGATCAAGAGAACACACAAGCATCTTATGTTCAAATCAAAGTCATTTTTCTTTGTTCGTGGAGTAACTTTCTTTCTAAGCCTTTATTTGATCGTTTAGGTCCACATTTATTTCAGTGTCAATTTCTGTAATCCTTTTAATTTTTGGTAGTTGTTGGACTCCATTACAGTGTTTGAAGGTTATAGGCATCTTTGCGGTGATTGTATGAAGCCATTTTTTATGTAATGTGCCAGTTGAACATTTTGTTAGTTAGAGGTTCTCTATTGCTTAATCCAAACAATGCCTTTTCTTTTTCATTAGTTTTGTCAGCATTAATTTACTTAATTGTTAAATATTAAGGGATATCAAACTTTAACACATTTTAATTTTGGTAGGGAAATTCTAGTCATGCCACTCAGATTCTTGGTTGTGTAATTTTATATGTATTTTTGGATGATAGTCTTACCTGATATTACATGATGTACCCTTTCTTTTCTTCATTTTCGGGATTAGGAGTGGATAATGGATTGTTACACCCAGAGGAAGCTGATTGAAATTGACAATTACCTTCTTCATGCTGGGAAACCATGGCGTAAAGGAAATGTTTCAGGAGAAGTCAATGCAGGTGATATAATTGGCTATATGCTTGTATATAGTATAGAAAGTTAAGTTAGAGGGCATCTTTTTTTTGACAATTTAATGAACACTATACTAGTTACAACAGGCATCTTGTTTATATCTTTACTCTTTTTCTCGAAAAGTAAATAGAGAAATAAAATATAAAGCCTGTGTAATGATGCTACAATGTAATGATGAAGCTTTGAAACTAATAGCCTGTGTTACAACATATGTCCTTATGAGGTAGTTCTTGTCAACCTCCTTCCCCTGCTCCAATACTGCTATCTCCATCCAATTTCACATCTATTTTATCTTTATGTGAACCCCAGTATTGGCGAGTACAGATAAAATACCATCTGTACCCAAAAAGTCACCAAAGCATGTTGATAGAGAACAGCCTTCAAAGTCAACAGCCTCCATAAAATCAAAGGTAAAGCTAACAAGATGTTTTATAAGTCACATACTTGAGAGTCTGAATAACCTTTATTTCATCTGCAAACAATCAAATCTGTTATAGAGTATAGACTTTAATGTTTGCTGCGTATTCAGGGAAAAGACACTGATATTGCCAGGAAATGCTTTGACCCTTCGGAAGTGAAGGAGTGGGCCATTGATGATTTGAATAAAACAATTCGGTGGCTGGAAAGTCAAGAGGAAAAGGTTATGATCTTCCATTTTCTGTATAAAAGACTGTTTCAGTTTTGTTTCCTTCTAGAGGTTACAAAATTCTTATTTGGATTCTGAACTTGCATAGATTCAGACTAAGGTGCAAAAAAAAAGAAGTTTGCATCGAAACTAAACTCGTTTGTTAGAAAATTACAGTATTTCACTACCCTCACTCAATTTTGCTTAAGCTTGCTAGTGTATACTACATGAATCTAAATTATGTTAATCATTTCAGCCAGATCCAAGTGAGATGACAAAAATAGCTGCAGAGGGGATTCTAACTTGTTTGCAAGATGCAATTTGTTCTCTAGAGGAAAAACAGGTAATGTACACAGAAAATTTTGTATCACTCTTGTTAGTTTGAAAGCATAGGTAAAATTCCCCCCGTTATAGAGATATGTCAGAATAATCATAAAGAAAAGTTAGCTTATACTCAATTCATTTCCTTTAAGGATGCACTTTTCACATGCATATAAGGCTAGGATCACTGGTATAGTTTCTAAAACTTAATTTAAACACAATTGATTGTTATTTGAATATTCATTGTGTTTTGTCTATGTTAGGAGGTGCGAAGTCAGCTAACTGGGAAACATAACAAACCACAAACATGTCAAATTTTTTCTTGCATTAACACTCACAGTACTTACTATTTTCTATTTCGTAATCGTTTCTATTCCAACATTTTCTTGGGTGCCTCTAAGTTTTCTCTGCAACTTTTGTACTTGTTTTATGATAATGATAATACCTAATGTTGCTGACTAATTTTCACTTAGATAGGAATTGGCTGAACAATTGATTGAGTCAGCTTACTGAATCACCACTCTTCTAGTTTCAGTGCAATGCTTTTATCGTAGGAATGAAATCAAAATAAATGATTTCACAGCTGATGGCGTTTGTCTTATTATCTGTAACCAGGACATCCGGAAAGGAACTGAGGATTGGATGTTCTTGCCTCGCGTAGTAGAGGAGCTTGCAAAGTTGGATGTGGTAGGAAACAAGAAGACTTCATTGTCAAAGGAAGATCTTCACAGGCAGGCTTTGGATTGTAAGCGAATTTACGAGGAGGAACTAAATAGCTTAGATCATCAGCAAAGGAAGAAAAGTTCAAAGGTACATAAAGAACAGACGAGCAAAACTGGAAGAACAAATGTCATGTCTTGTGGTGCAGTTGAGTATGATAGTGATGAGACAATTGAGATGACGGAACAAGAAATAGACCTTGCATATAAAACTTTGTCCTCTAACATCTGCCCCTGATTGAACTTGTTTCTTTTGGGGAGAAAAGGAGTTGATTTGGCTTACCTAGATTTTTCTTTGGACATTTTACTGTGTATATCACAAAGTCTTTTATTGTTAGGCTTACATGTTCGCCTGTTTTGGTGCTTCCATGCATATTACTTTTCTCAGAGTTTCAAACACTATTTTACTTGTAGTGGGTTTGATTAATGTTAAGGCATGTTTAACACCAATTCTGTTCTCACGGGTCATTACGTGACAAAATAACATTTAAGCATAAAACAAATTGAATTGTGTTCGTGAAAGATTGAAAGGTTGAGACTAGAAATCTTCTTGAGGACTTAAGGAATTCGTGTAATAGCATGAGTGTGGCAAATTCCTCCTGTAACTCCAAACTTTCTTTCTGGGGAAATATGAAAATACCGTTTTATCCTCTTTATCTTCATATTTTTACCTGTGTCTTTCTTTACTTTTGAGTATTTATACAATATATATATACAAAAAATTCGAAAGTACAAAATTTTTTTAGAAGAGTATTTTGGTATTTTCAGAAGTAAGGGGTGCAGGAAGAAAAAGATGGAGGGGCAGGAAGAATTACCCATGAGTGTCTTATCCAGTATGATGGACTGATAGGGGTTGTGCCGATGCAAAATTATGGAAAAATAATGATATATTCCATTGAGATTTTAACTTTTTACAAAAAATATTGTGGTGTCTAATTAAGGTTTTTAAAACAGACAAAATATTACGATTTAATATTTTATAAATCTTTGAAAATTTTAAATTGTGAAATCCTAATCATAAAAGGTTTTGTTAAATGTTTTAAAAAGTATTACATTTTTACAAGATCTTTTAGAACTTGTAGGATTTCTTTTTTATTTAAACAAGTCATTTGAAGTCCCAATTCAATACATGCTACTACTATTTTTATTCTTTTTTTTTTTTTAGAAAAGGCACATGATACTACTATTAAGTTTTTAATTATTACATGAATAATGCATTTGAATCTTGTGTTTGATATGTTATATTATTATTATTATCATTAATTATTAAAGTAATACATTCGATTTCAACGTTGTAATTTATGTCTTTTTAACCAATCAACATTAATAATATAGAATGTATGTCATTGAATGTTTTTAATTAAAGCACTAGTATACAGTATGTTATTGATAAGTAAACATTGAATTTGAGTTTTATATTATTATTAAAGAAAAAGAGACCAATAGGCATTGTTAGTAATGTTTTTCTTTTTCCAATTAGGAGCTACCTTAATTCATCACAAGTTTAATTTGAATGAACCAAAGTTAAACTAAATTTGGTTCAAAACTGTGTTGAGTTTTACTAATTTAAAATAGTCTTATATTATTTATGTTTTTAAATAATTAAAATAAAACATAAAACTACCCGTTTTTGTTTTGTATGCAGTCTGGATCCGATGTAACAGAAAAAAAAAACGATGAATGGGCCGTTGTGGACCGACCCGACCCGACCCGAGAGCTACGGTAATTGTGAACTGCTACGCAGTAATTTGAGCATGGAAGTTAACCCCATGCGGGTGCAGGCAGAGAGAGAAGAGACAGTGTTCTCTGTTGCGTTGTGCAGTGAAAAATAGGAGTAAGCAAAAATAGAAAAAGGAGCAATAGAACGTAGCAGTAGTAGTGCTTCCTTTCTTCTGTTTGAGAGTAGGGTTGCGTTGCACCGCATTGCACGCACCATCCACCACTCCTTTCTCTTCTTCCGCTGCCATGGGTGCTTCTCTTCCTCCCAAAGAGGCCAACCTCTTCAAGCTCATTGTTGTAAGCTTCCTCTCTTCTTTTAATTTCATGCTTCCATCCCCTCCCTCGATCCTACTTCACTCATTTTCTTCTGCTTCCGCGATTGCTACTTCTCCCTCTGCGAAACCCTAGATTCTTATGTTATCTGTAGCACTCTTTTACAGTGCGCTAGAGATTTTATTCAAATTTAAATAATAATTATCGGAGCATTCAGGTTTGGTTGTAGTTACTTTGATGTGCGAGGTTGTTTTTCAGCTCTTCTGGGATTTATATAGAGTGGGATTGAAACTTCCCAAACTCTGCAGTTTTGAGTTTATTGCATTCTCTGTATTTTTATTTCCTTTTTCCTTTGCTGCTATGGGAAGCTCGAAGGAAGTGTGATTTGCTGTCACCCGGTTTATGCATGGGGTTGTCTTTATCAATGCATGCACCGGCAGCTTGGCATGATCAACAATGGAAGAAATGGTTATAATGGGTTTTGAAGTAGAAGGGAATAGTGAATTCGTTGACTTAGAAATACTGGGCGTTGTGCTTGTGTCCTGGCACTGGGATGGAACTTTCTGTAGATAAATAGTTATGTTATATGATCCAACTCTTAGATTATACCGGTGGAATTCCTTCTGGTAGCAGTGTTTTTTGGTGTTTGGTTTTCTCGAAGTGAGAAGACAAATGTGTGCCTACTATTTTGTGTAATTCGATTTTAATCACTTTGGCTATTGGGAATTTTACAAGCGAGTGGAGTACCATGGGAGAGTTGGGGGGGGGGGGGTAACGTTTCTGTGGGACCTGATTTAATTTTTCATGTTTGCATTGTTGCAGAAATCCTATGAAACCAAACAATACAAAAAGGGCCTCAAAGCAGCAGATGCCATTTTGAAAAAATTCCCAGACCATGGAGGTAGAAATTTTGTGTACCTGTTTTGCCTTTCCTTTCTGGTCAGGGGATATTTATTTTCTTCTTATTCCTTTAAATGAGTAACACAAAAAATTGATGTTTTTTTTCCTAACGTAAGTTGTTCTCTCTTCATCTCTTAATTATCTTGTTTTTTTATTTATGTGTCTGTTCCTTTCTTCTGGTTCATAGAAACTTTATCAATGAAGGGGTTGACTTTGAATTGCATGGATCGTAAGTCTGAGGCATATGAATTGGTTCGCCAAGGATTAAAGGTTGATTGCCTTTGATTTTTTACCATTTATCTTTCTTCCCATTATATTTTGTAATGTGATCCAAGGTTACTGTTTTTTTTTTTTTTTTCTTTTTCTGGTGCAGAATGACCTTAAAAGTCATGTTTGCTGGCATGTTTATGGTCTCCTTTATCGGTCAGACAGAGAATATAGGGAGGCGATAAAGTGCTATCGAAATGCATTGAAAATAGATCCTGACAATATTGAAATATTGCGGGACTTGTCACTTTTACAGGTAGCATTTTCTCATCGCAGATGCGTAGCTTCATGTTGGTATTGTCTATCGATATGAATTGCCAGCAATGGCACTTTTATGATACTCTAGTCTCCTATCTATGTTCATTTATGACTCTTGATGAAGCTCACAGGTAGATATGTATGTTAGTCAGAAATAAATCTTTCTACAATTATTTGTTTCATTAAACACAGGCAGGACTATAAAGGTGGATGAATTATCTCTCTCCAACCTTTTTCCATTTGTAATCTTCCGATGCAAATGAAAGGTCACATCACTGAAGAGTCTGAGGATACAGTTGGAGATAAAAATAAGAGAAAACTGATTTCAGTGAATTTTCTTGATTGGACAATTCACACTTAGTTAAATGGTTTATATAAGCAGATTATTTTAATTAATATTAATACTGAATACAGTTCAGAAAAAGGGTAATTAAACTATCTCAATTTCCTGATGAACCTAAGCTTCACAACGTAGCTAATTGGAAAATGGATTGTAAGCAAGTTCTTTATATTTCAAACAGACACATATTTTTCAATGGTATTTCAACTGTGCATCGCTTTTCATATTATGCACTCACATTCAGTGAACTCTTCTATAATGCATTAAGTGTTTTGACTAACTGTGAATGTACCTTTACTTCTCACTATCAGGCTCAAATGCGAGATTTAAGCGGCTTTGTTGAGACACGGCAACAACTTCTGACACTCAAGTCAAATCATCGCATGAACTGGATTGGCTTTGCTGTTGCACATCATTTGAACTCTAGGTATGATTTGTGTGTATAACATTAAATGCTTTTGAGCTGACTTTGTACTAAATAGTATATGACCTAAGGATTATTTTCTTAAATGTTGTTTTTGCTATTTCGTGTATGAAACTTTAAAAGCTATAGCAAAGAAAAAAACAAGTGGCATTGTTGTAAAATCTCAAAATAATAGGAAACAAAAATAGGAAATGTTTTGCCAAGCTAAACAAGCCCTTAGTTTGTCAATTCTTTGTATATTTAGTATTTTGATGCTTTTGAGATAGAATTGGTTACTATGTGATTCTTTGCGAGTGTTATAGAATGAGTAATATTGCTGTGATTGTGCAAATAATCTAGTAGTAAATATATTAAAAGCAACAGAGCACGATTATGGGGATTAGAGTATCAGTTATTATTTTTAAATACACATGATGTGTTATATAAAGTACCTATGAATGAGTAAGTTAATTCCAGCATCCTTGTTATCTACCTTTGTTAACAACATCTATCCACATGGCATCAAGAGTTGGTCGAAACTTGCCCTAAACTCAGTGGGTAAGAACACAATGCTCACAATACAAGAATCAAAACCTTCAAATTGGCCTTATCCCATACAGTTAGTGGTGTTTTGTATTGATTTGGCGTTCTTGTCTCCAGTTTACAGTCCTCTCTTACATGTTGGCATCACAATGTAAGAGTGTGTGGTGGGATTGGTGCTTGCCCTCTGGTTTTCTACGTTTATTCTGCCTAGCCATTCCTGGTGTATTGCCTTCCTAATGGCCGAGCACAAAGAAACAGTAGTAGTGATGGATTCTGATGGTGATGAAGATCATAGGGCGCTAACTTAATGGATCTAGCCATTCGGATTGGACAAGACAGTTTGCATTTACCATTTTACCTTGGATGTATTCAGAGCGATGGTGATCTCACCAGTAGGGCCTCCTATAGATTGGATGAAACAAGCTTGGTCGAGAGTACTGGCTACATACATACATACTACATTATAAGGATCCTATGACAAAATTACATGTAAAGGTCATGAATTTGGCAATCTCTATGTTCTTGATACACATAATATTTCTCAATGTCGCAAAGTACTTATAAAATGCTTGAAAATTATAATTAAAACACAGAAAATATTCCTAAATCTCCTAAAATAATTAAAAAATATTGAAAAATGCAATTAAAATGAAGTGCTTCATAAAACAAGGTAATTTCTTTTTCCCATATTTGGGGAACAGGTGCGAAGTTGGGCGGGTGTTGTGTTCTTGTGGGTCTAGGATGTGATTAGACTTGGTAATGTTGTGGGTGGAGATTTTGGCACCAATGTTGTTTGTATAGCACCAAAATCACAATTCTCCTGTGAAGCTTTGGATCATGCTCACCAAGGCTTCGATGTTGATGGTTGTTTTTCAAACGACATAGTTTTATTTTGGTTTTTTCTTGTACTGAGCTTTTTCATATGAAACAGTGCATCGAAGGCTATCGAAATTCTTGAAGCATATGAAGGGACTTTGGAAGATGATTATCCTCCAGAAAATGAACGGTGTGAACATGGTGAAATGCTTTTGTATAAGGTCTTTCCTCTGGCTGTGGCTGCAGCTATTTTATGTTTAATGCATAATGCTGCTTCACATATTTTTTATTTGGTGTAACTTTTACTTTAATTATCTAGTGTCATAAAACATGATAGGATTTTGAACCGGCTGCTACTGTATGAATTTTTGTTTGATGTTACTGTTACTTTTATGCAGTATAGTTATTATAAGTCAAATAGTAAAGTTTCTCACAATCTATAATTACATTTTTTGGATATCTTGATCTAGGTAAATTGTGTTTTGTTGAATGTGAATATTTCTGTTTTCATCACTTGTGTATGCTTATGAATATGGAGTCTTTCATACTGTTCATATTCCACTATTAATATTTCCTTGACATGGTGATTTTCTGCATCAAATATATTCATCCAGATCTCCTTGATGGAAGAATGTGGATTTTTCCAGAAAGCTCTTGAGGAGTTGCAAAAGAAAGAGTTAAAAATTGTATGTTTTTTATTTATTGATTGAGTTAATTTGATAAGTCAACTTGGTATGAATGAGAAACATGATATGTTACCTGTTTCTTATTATATCTATAGGTTGATAAGCTTGCATATAAAGAGCAGGAGGTCTCACTTCTAGTCAAGCTTGGTCGCTTAGAAGAAGGGGAGAAATTGTACCGCACATTACTTAGCATGAATCCTGACAATTATAGGTGATCTTTCTGTCCACTTGCATTTTAAGTTTGAATGCCTGAATTGCAATATCTGTTTAGGTTTTTCTACCTGGCTTCCCTTTTGCTTTAGCCACAGCAGAAAAGGATATTTAGATGATTAAATCCTTTCTTCATTCATCTCTTTATGGATGGATAAGTTTTAGTTCATATCTTATTTTGTCTTGATATTACTGACTTGTGGAAACAGGAGAAGATTCCAGAATGTGATTGTGTTTTTGTTTTTAAGTTTTTATAAAAAAATTTAGAAAGCAATTTTCAAAAGCCATTTAGAGTTAAAATTGGGGAGAGAAGACATAAAAGGGTAGTATTGTTGTGAACTGGCAACCATAGCAGAAGTTTGACACACTCCCATGATATGATGGTAGCTTGGCAGATTATAAATGGCAGCTGCTACATGTGTGGGCGGACGGCCTTGGCATGAAATTTTATAAAATGTAAATATTGAGCCTTGGTTCTAGCCCAATACCGGCTTAAAAAGGATTTGAAATCCTTGATTGCAATCATAGACACAGTAAGGTTCTCTGCCTCTCCTGGTCTTCGTCATGAAGTTGCCTCCAAGCAAGTAACCGTCCACTGACAACCTCCTACGTGAACTTTTTTTTTTTTCCGTTGTAACTTTCTGTTTTTCAATTTTTTTTTTTAAAAATCTTTTTAGTTCAACCAAATTAATATTTTGGTTTCTTTATTCCGTTAAGCATCTATCATTTCCTTTTTCTTCTCCATTCTTCCTCCTTTTAGAACTTTATCATTTATTTCATTAAATTCTTTATTTTATTGCTTATTCAATTCTGCTTTCTCTAATTAAAATCTTTATTCCTTTTTTTATCTTATTTGTTTTTCTAATTCTGTTGTTGACTCTGTTTGTAAATTCTTTTGATTGACTTCCTTTTCTGTTTATTCAATCCTATTTTTATTTTTTTTTCATTCTACTTTCTTGCCTATTCAAATTCATTATTTTGAACTCTTGAACTTGATGAAAATGAGGTTGCTAGTAGTTTGTCATTAATGAAAAAGATGTTGTTAGTAGTTACGTCTTAAACTAGGAATTTAGTCTATGGTTCTTAACATATTTTGTTTGCATTATTATTATTTCATTTATTTATATTGTTTTTCTTTAGTGTGTGTGTGTGTGTTGTTTGCTATCTTCTGCCATTGGCCGCCATGCCATCCTCCATATGTTTGTAGTGATATTTTGCTCAGTTATAATCGTCCACGGCTGATAATACTGAAGTGAAAGGTAGAACTTGAGTAATAGAAAGTTGGAAGTAGAAACCTAAAACAACTTAGAGATTTCTGTTTTAATTTTTTAAAATCTAAACGGAGATATTAGTTTTGAGAAGTTTTCAAAAACTACTCTTATCAGACATGTTTTTACTTTTAAAAATAGAAAACAATTCTAAGACAAGAAATAAATGACCCTTTTTGTTTCACATGCTTTTTAAATTCCTTAAATGCCTCCAAAATGTTCATTTTAGTGGTTGTGCATTGACTCCCCTTTCTTTGTATTCGGTTTGCTTTTTATCCTGTCTACGATCTCACTGACTTGTAGAAGCTAAACAATTATTGGTGCTTCATGTTGATGCTTAGATACTACGAAGGCCTTCAAAAATGTGTTGGATTATATTCAGAAAATGGCCATCTTTCTCCTGAAGAAATAGATCAGTTGGATGCCTTGTACAAAACACTTGAGCAGCAATATAAGTGGTCTTCTGCTGCTCTTAAGGTAAGACAGCCAATTCTTATAGTTAGGCATCACATTTAATTTAATACCTGTCTTTTAGCATCACAAACTGCATTTAATTATTATGTTGTGTACAAGGAGAACCCCCTTCTCCCCTAGACTGGTGGTATATTAGTTTACTAAATGTTGTACTTGAGAATGAAAATATGAGAAAAATGCTCAAGAGATTGATTTATCCCTCAGCCCATGTATGTTTTTGTGTATGAGTTCTTACATCAGAGATACAAAGAAAAGCTTCACCTAGGTGAGGATGGATATCATAAAAAACAACTTTTTCAGAGATGAACAAATAAGTTAAACTATTTTAACAGTCTCCCTCAAGCTGGAGTATAAACATTGTTTGTACCTTGCTTGAGACATAAATTAAATTCGTGGTCCTCTCAAGAATTTAGTCAAAATATTTGCAAGCTAATCATTGGAGCTGACAAATCATGTGCGAATTTCCTCGGACAACTTCTCTAGAACAAAATGACAATCAATTTCTTTGTGTTTAGTTCTCTAATGAAATATGATATTAAAAGTAATGTGAATATCTGTTTGGTTATCACAACACATTTTTTCATCTGCTAAATTTCACAAAATTTCAGCTCTTAGAGGAGGAATTGTTTTATCCAAACAAGTGAGTGACATCATTACTCTAAACTCAACTTCAACACTAGTTTGTGCAACCACTTTTTGTTTCTTGCTTTTCCAACCAATAGTATTGTCTTCAATTGAAACAGAATATTTTTGTGAAACATGTGTCTATACGAATCAATAGCAATACCCAAATATCTAAGTATTTCCCTTATCTTTGTAACAATCCTTGTCCCTTTTTGATGCATGTGAGGATGTGAATGACATCATTCTGATGACCAAAGATGAGGAGCCTGTATAAACTAACTAATCACTCCAACTGCAAAAGACAAGTCAGGTGTGATAACCGTGAGATAAACAAGTTTCTTAACCAGTCTTCTATATCTTTCTAAAATCTAAGAAAGGTTCACTTTGTTCTGACATGAATTTTTGATTTAGATTCATAGGACTATCTATAGGTCTACAATTAATTACGTTGTTTTTTGTAGGATCTAAGGCATTTTTTCTTTGACAAATTACAATACCTTCATTTGATTGAGCTACTTCAATACCTAGAAAGTATTTAAGACATCCAAGATTTTTCGTTTGAAAGTGATTGCATATGTGTCTCTTTGGCCGAGAACTTTTAGTGGCATCATTCCTTGTGATGACAATGTCATCAACATATACAATTAAGTGCACTTTTCTTAGGAGGTATGACAAAATTTGCTTCACTACGTAGCCCAAACATTTGTATGATGTGGCTTATTCTAAACAAAAGCAGGTGGAGATTATTTGAGACCATAGAGAGATCAATATAATTTACAAACTAACCAACACTCCTCTTGAGCAACAAACCTAAGAGGTTGCTCCGTGTAGATCGCCATGAAAAAAGACAACTGTTTGTTTATTTGTTTTTTTCAGAGAATACCACTGGATTTTTTACAAGGTGACAAGTTTCGAGAAGCAGCAGCTAGTTATATTAAGCCTCTCCTAACTAAGGTATACATGGGTCTATTTTGGTGTGATATATTCTGCCTACATTACTGCTTTCAAAATTAAATTGGGATTACATTTTGTGTTGCTTATAGGGAGTTCCATCTCTTTTCTCGGATCTTTCTTCGTTATACAATCAACCTAGGAAGGTCAGTTTTATTACTAACATACTTTTGCTTAAATAATATAGGTTGTTATTGTAAAACATAGTGGTAGAAAATTCTGATTCTGAGTTCTGCTTTTCACTTTGTCCAGGCAGAGGTTTTGGAACAGATCATTCTTGAGTTAGAGAGTTCACTTAAGTCCACTAGTCAATATCCTGGATGGTAAGAATTGAGATATGCTTGTTAACATCTATGTTTTAGAGTTGTGATAAGGATGTTCACACGGTAAAAGTGTGAGGCTGCCTTTGTTAATGTATATTGTGTTTGGAGTTTGGAGTGAGGAAAGAGAAAAATTGTTAGTAACAGTTGGAGTGATTAGTTAGTTAGTTAGTTAGATAATTTATAGTTCTGATATCAATAGTTTGTTCGGTGGATTGCTATGTTTCACTCAAGCAATTCAGAAAATTTCTCTCTAAGTTGTCTAATTTTTTTTTTCTCAAATAATGCCAACACAAATCAGGCATGTTAAGCTAATAAAATTAAGTCGCTTTACATATTGTCAAGAATGTTTATTTCATAAATGTTCTTGGACAAATCTACTCCCATGCCTCTCTAATGACCCTTCTGGGTCCTTCTTGTAATATATTATAAAAAGCTTAATTATGTTCTTACTTTTAAAATTTAGGATAAGTCTGATTTTTGTCCCAAAAATTTTAAAAAGTTCATTTTAGTTCCTCAAATTTCAAAAACTATTGTTTTAATCTCTAAATACTAAGAGTCTATAATAATTTTTCAAAATCGCTTTTAGTCCCTCAAATTTAGTTTAGGGACTAAAACCATATCTTTTCAAATTTGAGGATCAATATCAGATTTACCTCAAAATTCAGGGCTTAAAAACATAAATTAAACTTTTATAAAATTACAACAAAGACAATGTAAATCTTGGGGGAGGATATGTCAAATTAGATAATAATAAAATATTATATTTAACAAATAAAAATATATCTAAACAACATTTTTAAATAAATATAAAAAATGATAGTGTCAAACTTTCATCTCCCTTTAAATTGAAGTTTTGATACTTTGGAACTTTTGTCTTGTATAACAATCAATCCTCATCCTGTATCAGGAAGGAAAAAGAGCCACCTTCAACTCTGATGTGGACTTTGTTCTTCTTGGCTCAGGTTTGTGCTTATTTTTTCTATCATGTTCTGTAACACTATTTTAGGTTGCTCTTTTTTTATTTCTTTTTTTCCTACTCAGTGAGTTTTTACTGTGCAGCATTATGACAGACTGGGCCAATATGAAATTGCTCTTTCTAAAATTGATGAGGCTATTCATCACACACCTACTGTCATTGATCTGTATTCGGTCAAGGTTTGCTTATATTCATTCACCAAATTGTTTTTAGTTCCCTATTATATAAATTTGTTTGTGCATGAAGATGTATATAACAGATGTGTCTGGAGAACCAATTAACAGCATTCTAATAGATGTGTCTGGAGAACCAATTAACAGCATTCTATAGTATCGTATACAAAATTTATGTATAAATTTTCTACTTTAAACAGAATATAACCAGTTGTATTATACATGCATGCTTGCAATAAATTAAAAAGGTTAAAATGCGAGTTATTATTTATTTCTTCAATAAATATTAATGAGGCAAAATAAGATAAGATATTCTATATCTGGCCTAATAAATCAATTTCCAAGTATTGATGAAAATGAAATTGAAAAACGTGTTCAATATTTTTTTTTTTTTTATAAGAAAATTATGATTTATAAACATGCCACATATTCAAATTTTGAGAGGAGAGTTTTGTAAAGAATTTTTTTGCAAAACTGCTTTATTATCTTGGTAAGCTCGTTATAGAGAAAAATGAGGCAAGTTAAATGATTTAATCACAAATAATGTTTCTAAGATCAAATGTTGGTGAAAATGAGGGATGTAGTAGGAATTAGGGTGGTAACTTGCATTAACAGTCAATAGCAAGCACACAAACTTGTTGAATTGAATGATTGATAGGTGTTTTCGTACAACAGAGTCGGATACTGAAGCATGCTGGTGATATGGTTGCTGCTGCTGCATTTGCAGATGAAGCTAGATGTATGGATCTTGCTGATCGTTATGTAAATAGTGAATGCGTTAAGCGCATGCTGCAGGCTGATCAGGTTGTCTATCTGTATATTTGAATTTAATTCCCTCTCACATGTTGTAATGTATAGTTTATACCTGTTCTGACTTTCTTTGGATCATTACCTTGATGCCCAGGTGGCTTTGGCAGAAAAAACTGCTGTATTGTTCACAAAAGATGGTGATCAGCACAACAACCTACATGATATGCAGTGCATGTGGTTTGTATCTAATAATGTGTAATATTTCTGTACATACTAGCTATAGTATGGTTTCATTTTGTAACACACTCTAGCATCTATAATTTGAAGGTACGAGCTTGCCTCTGCTGAGAGCTATTTCCGCCAAGGTGATCTTGGACTGGCTCTAAAGAAATTTCTAGCTGTGGAGAAGCATTATGCTGATATTACAGAAGATCAATTTGATTTTCATTCATACTGCTTAAGGAAAATGACATTGCGTCCATACGTGGAAATGCTTAAATTTCAAGACCAATTGCATTCACATTCATACTTTCATAAAGCAGCTGCTGGAGCTATCAGGTGAATATATGCAGTTTTTAATTGCTTTACTGTGTGTTGTTATCCTAGTTAGTGTTCCAAATTGGGTATATTGTTTCCTGCCTTGCAGTCCTTGAGAGGTCAAGAATTTCTTATTTATGCTTCATTTTTGGTGATTTCTTGTAATTTTGACTTAAAACAGCATCACTTTGTTACTTCCACAGCCTAAATTCATACAGGCAAATGGAATTCCCCTTTGATATTGTATTTATGTTATCATGCTTGTATTGTTCGGGGTTGCAGATGTTATATCAAATTGCATGATTCTCCTCCAAAGTCGACAGCTGAGGAAGATAATGACATGTCTAAGTTGCTTCCTTCTCAGAAAAAGAAAATGAGGCAAAAACAAAGGAAGGCAGAAGCTAGAGCTAAGAAAGTAATCACTGCTACTGCTTCTGTGGGGAAATTCTTACTGGAAAGGTATTCATGTTATTTTTTTTTTTCCTTTTAGGAGGCAGAAGAAAAAAATGAAGAATCAAGTGCTGGTGTGGTATCAAAGTCTGGGAAACGGCATGCAAAATCTGTTGATCCTGATCCACGTGGTGAAAAATTGATACAGGTTAATTTCAATTCATTTAGAGTAAGATGAGTATAATCATGAACCAACTCATCCAAAAGAAAAGTTTAAGATGTTGTGTGAAGCCATGAAGTCTCATCACGTTGGACAATCTTATCTTTGATAAGACACCTCATGCAAGATCTCTATGGATTATAAGCACAGATAATGCCCATGCTTACTCTACTATGTGTAGATCTTTTTTAAATTTGAAAAATGGTAGCAAGAACTGAGCTATTGACAACTTAGTCATACCTGCTCTGGTCCACATCATGTTCCTCCATTATAATATATATAATATATTTGGTGAAGCCTTTATTATATCTCTCACAAATCCCAGTTGTTCCAAAGATGGATCCTTAAGCATCATTTAAATCCAATTCTGCGTGCATGTGTAAGACACTCAATATGTAATTTTGGCTGAAAATGTTCTTTATGTTTCTAATCCTTTTTAATGAAAAAGGTTTCTTGGTTAAAATGCAATGTTGAATGCAAAGACAGCTTTCACAGTTTGATTATCTGCACGTATTAACAAAATTGGTGTAGTTCATAATTTGGTTTATCAAAAACTAATCAGCAGTGATATGTTTCTGCAAAAATTCGTTGATACGTTTGATGGAAATTATTCTGATAAATTATGCATATTCAGTTATTGTAGTTGTTAATGCTGATATTTTAGTGTTCATTGTGCATTTTTTCTCCTGCTTAGGTTGAAGATCCATTGTTGGAAGCCACAAAATACTTGAAGCTGCTTCAGAAGAATTCACCTGACTCATTGGAGACACACTTTCTCTCTTTTGAGTTATATATGAGAAAACAGAAAATTTTACTTGCCGTACAGGTAAAAATATGTCAATGAGAAGCCAATATTTTTTTTGTATTTTTGAGCCTGGGTTGGGTTACAGCATCATATTCCAAGCTATTAATTGCCAGTTTTGTAGTTTATTTGGGTTAACAGTTCGGTGTCTTCATAGACACTTCATATTTAGGGGCCTCTATGTTGTGATTTTATGCTGATTAATTGAATATGTATGTGTTATTTTTCATTTCTTAGCATTATAAAACTTGCTAGATTTTGCACTTTACCATTTTTGAATATGATGCCAATTAATCATGTTTTGTTCTCAATCTATGACTTGTAGGCTGTTAAGCAGTTACTGAGGTTGGATGCTGAACATCCTGATTCTCATCGTTGTCTGGTATGCTTTTTTTCTCTGAAGAACAAAGTCAACAAATAAATTACATGTCATTGGGATTACAAAGTTTAGGATTTTAATGTTTATCAATATTAGAACATTGCATGGTAACATCTGATGTTACTTGTGCTTGTCATCTTTTTAATTTGTTTATATTTTTAGCATTTAGTACTTGCAAATTCGATAATCTTCAAAATCTGTTCCTTTGAATTTGCTACAAGTCGCACGCAGTTTCCCCCTCCCTTTTGTTTTATTTTTCTCGCTTTTGAGGATATTAGTTCTCTATTTTGATATCTTTTTTCCTCCATTAAACATAATGATTCTTTTAGCCATCATTCAATTTTTAAGTCCACGTGTTGCAGATTAAATTCTTCAATAAAGTGGGATCAATGAATGCTCCTGTGACTGACACTGAAAAACTTGTTTCGAGTGTCTTAGAAGCTGAGCGCCAAACTATTAGGTTCTCTGGTGCAATTGTTTACATTCTTTTTTCTCCTTTTATTGCCTTTTGTGGTCCCCTATATTCATTTTCCTTTATGTATGATTTAATTTTTAACTTTCTCTGGTTGTTCTTTTTATGTAGTCAGCTGCATGGGAAATCTCTGTTTGAGACAAATAATTCTTTCCTTGAAAAACATGAAGGTTATACTCGCCATTAAGATGAGGATTTGTTATCACCCATATGGTTCAAATTTGATTGTGAAGATCTTTTATTTCTTATTTTTTCCTCTTGTTTACAGATTCTTTGATGCACAGAGCTGCTTTTGGGGAAATGTTGTATGTTTTGGATCCCAACAGAAGGCCTGAGGCTGTCAAGTTGATTGAAGAATCAACAAATAACCTTGTACCAAGGTAAGAAGAAGCTCGAGTTTCATGCTACAAGTCGGGTCATGTCTTCAAACCGGTACACCACTCACATGCATGTGATGCACACCTGTTTTTGGATAAAATTTTATATTTCGTACTTCAGCATTGCTTCATACGTTTCAGCGTGCTAATCACATTTTGACTGACAGGCTGAAAAGGTTTACTGGAATTCATTGCCTTACCTAGCTCTCTATCAAAGATATTTTGAAATATGATGGGGGAATTAAATAGAAACTAAAATTTAAAAACAAACATAGCTTATCCTATAATTTTTTGGGGTTTGCAGTTTGCCATATGTAATTTGTGTTTATGGCAGTGTTCTTCTCAGAACTAAATCGTTTTTACCTTTCACTCGGTTTTGGTTTCTAAACCGAGTAATGGCAATATATAATGCAATATTTTGTTATTATAGAAATGGTGTGCTTGGATCGATCGGGGAATGGAAACTTAAAGATTGTATTGCAGTTCATAAGCTTCTTGGAACAGTTCTTGTTGATGAGGATGCTGCATTAAGTAAGTATCATTGTGATTTTCTATTGCTTGATTATATTTTATATAAATGGCCTTAAGCACAGACAAGTGTATGCCATGAATTTTTTGGGATATATTAGGTATGTATGTGTTTGTGATCTCCAAGAGCAATGTGTATTTGGTTTCTTACATTAACAATTTGCTGTTTGCTCTGAGGAGATTTATATTATTTTTAGATTTATATTATTTTTAGAAGGAAAAGATAATAACGAAATAAAAAGTCTTATTTTTTAACTGAATTTTATTTGGTTCACATAACATTTAACTAAAATGTCTTCTGTTATATCTGCGAAAGGGAAATTTTAATTCTTAATCTTCACAATTTCCTTCTGAAATTTGAGTTTCTATATCTTTCTGGACATTTGTGTTATTTTGACACTCGCATTGTAGTGATGCATCACAATGACTTCTCATTCCTTCAATACCGTTGAGTTTCTATATCTTTCTGGACATTTGTGTTATTTTGACACTCGCATTGTAGTGATGCATCACAATGACTTACCTATTCCATGTGGAATAGTCAGAGGAAAACCCCCTGAAGGAGATACAATATTTTTTATATTCTTTAAATTTGGAATTGTAAATTTGCTTGCAGGATGGAAAGTGCGCTGTGCAAAGTTTTTCCCATACTCCACCTACTTTGAGGGCAGTCGTAGCTCTGCCGTTAATCAGATAAGCAAGAGCACTGAAAATGGGAGTTCTAACCATGTGGAATCCGCCCCATCAAATGGGAAACTAGAAACATTTAAAGATCTCATAATCTGAGGAAGTTGAAGACGAGCTAAAAAATGGTTTGCAAGTTACCTAGTTTGGATGCTTGGTAATTAAAGCTGCATTTGAAACACCACCAAAACTAGGCTGCAGTTCCCAGCAAGGGTCCTGCTAAGTTATATCAAATACTGGACAACTCACGGACGTATTTTCTTTGCACGAGTTCTCCCTCTAAACGATGTGTATAACTCTGCCGCAATTATGTTTTAGGGTTGAATTTTTTATTTGCTCACCCCCTTTTTCCCCGGATGTTGAGAGAAGGTTGTGCATCTTCGTCCACGGTTTACTGTTTACGTCGCAGGGAGAGCTGCAGAAATTTTAAGTTTATGGTCCTGCATTCGGCCAGCAGATACCCCAAGAGCATGTTGTACTTGTCCTGTTTGTTGGCTTATTTATCATGTATTAGTTATTTTACTATTTCAAAATTTTGCTTTAGATTCCATGTGAAAATCTTGATGTTGAATGTCACAGAAGGTTGAGAAGATTTGTAAAATTTATTATTTAAAAAAAATCAGACACAAGTGGCACAAAAACATAATTTTGTAGTTCGAGTAAATTAAATTATACATTCATTGCAATTCTAATGATATTTGCAAACTATATCAGGTCTCAATTCTGTCCGCTTGAATTTTAAATCTTCACGCTCGATATTTCCTAAACCAGATACTTTCTACCACCAGAAACCCATTTGCCTAAATTCCTCGTATACGGTGCAAGCCAATTTTGTTCTTCCATTATTGCCGCATTTTTGTTGAGCTGACGGTCATATATATAAATATTTTTTAAATATGCTTATTTGCCAGTTATAAGATCATAAGAGCACGTATATATAAAGATGTCAGTAGTTTATTGTCGCAGAAGTTTATGGCTGAAGTGTTTAAAGTAAACAATCGATAATTTTTTTGCTTAAAATACGCAATTAATAAAGTCCAGTTAATTGAAGCAGGCAGGATTTGGATCAAAAATAAAATTTATCAGTGCTTAAAATTAAAACAGTTCATAAGTAATAAGTACAGTGAGGGGAAGCAGCTGGTTGAGATTGACATCATCACGATATCAAAACACCATTTAAGAAAAACATTCAGCTCATCTTACGGTTTCAAATAAAAAAATCAACATTTTAAGTAAATTTTGTGATATGTACAGATGGAAAAAGGATAAGCGAAGAAAGATTCGAAACATCCTATTTTCTACAAATAATACTTGGTGAGTATGTATAACTGGTGCACAGATGTTGGGGGGGAATAAGAGAAAGCGACTAGGACTGGTAGAAACACAAATCTTTACCTTTTACTAGCACGCAACATCACACATGCTGAAGGTGTTACTTGATTTCCAAAGGTTTAATGATGTACACTTACTTGAAAAGCTGCAACTTGACGTGGGATATTCAGCTGAGATAAACTTTTGCAGTGTTGGTATCCATTCTGACCTAGTGAGTACTGGAGTCCCAGGCTGAAGGTGACTCTCCATTACTCGTACCAACTTCAGTTTTACAAAGAGGGCATGATGCATTGATCTTTAACCATTTGTCAACACACACTACATGAAAAACGTGAGAGCAAGGTAACTCCCTAAGCTCATCATCGTCTACGTATTTTGCTAAGCAAATGCAACAAACCTGCAACAAATTCAGAAATTTATTCAGTTAAATTATTCTCCACATGTGAAGGATCACAGATCATAACGATTGGCAACAAAATTTTTGCTCCATCCTTAAGAATCACTTGCATTCAGGTTCTACTTACATCTGAAAACTCGTTAATATTCATTCTTCTTTTGGCCGAATGTAAGCATGTACAGAGGTAAATATTGTCAATTCATAACATCAAAACAATATATATAATGACCCCCATTAAACTTACAGCGTCTTCTCCTGAAATAACTCGCTCTTTTTCTGTTCCTGCAGCCAAAATTCCACCTTCATCTATAGCTGCATTGACATCCTGATCACCACCATTTTCATTGTTCTTCAATTTGAACTTGAAGATTGGTAGAGCATTAATCGATTCTACTGTTGCTCCTCTATTTTGAGAAAAATCCTCCCGAATGCCCAAAACAGAAATTATACAAGGTAGGCAGCAACAAATAGTTGCACAAAGTATAAATGGCATTGCATATCCGATACAGCTAAAGGTAAGAAATACAATACATAACCTGCATGAAATTGCCAAGATTATTTAAAGGTTCAAGAATGTAAAATTCTGGCTGCACAATAACAGTGAGTTTAAGGTACCTATACAATTGTGGAGCATCAGAAGGAGAAGTGTGACCTCCAAAGATCCAAACATTTCCAACTACAAACCAAACTGCAAAGAAGCAATCCAAGGCCATCTTGAAATGGTCTACTAATCCATTAAGCCTGCAATTTAGCAAAGAAAAATTATGTTCTTAGTGTACTAGTAGTTCATTAAACATGATAAATCAAACTGAGATTCAAGGTTTTGTATTCAGTTTAATTTATCATTAAATAGCATGACGAGGAAATAGTGTTACAACTTCAAAATATTTCAAGGTTTCCTATCTTCCCCAGTCACCGAGCTCTAGTTGAATCTCGAAACATATTTCATTTAGTCTGTAATTTAACAAGGAATTATCTCTGCCTGGAGAATTTACTAAATATGGATAATGTTAGGCAAGGTGGAATTTTGACATCAATAACCTCAGAGGCAACAAGATGTTATAATTTAGCCACTACAATTATACTATCATTATCATCAACAAAAAAGAGATGTCGTCACTACTGCCGTCACGTCTTGAACATTATCAAATATCCAAACTTTAAGTAACATTTTCTCCATTGGTTCCAGAAGTGTTATATATAACATATGAATCTACTTTTAATTGAAAAATCAAACAACCAGATGAGGAGGAGGATATATAATTCAGGACATATTAGTCCATGGACAGTTATGAAACCTTGCCAGTGTCTCCAATATGGGGAGCAGAAAACCTAATATGCACTCGTTCTTCTACTCCTAATCATCTGAATCCTTGGCTCCTTTGTTTCGTACAAAAACCAACAACACCCCCCCCCCCCCCCAAAAGTAAAAAAAAAAAAAAAAAAGTGGCCAAATAAATAAAGTCATATACGTATGCCTTTCTTTGGAGTTAACTATTGGACACTTTCAATTAATTGAAAACCACAATCCCATTACCACCCATGATGAATATTGGGCAAAAAGTACGTCACAGGAATAAGGTTATTTGCCTGTAGAACAATAAACTAATAGCGTATTCAAAAACCAAAATTATTATTTTTGAAAAATTCAGAGACCATATATATCCAAAAACAAATCCAAGTCGGACGAATGTAAGGATTTACTAAACAAACCAAACACTCACTTTTATTTTGTGAAAGTGCTTGCAGATAAAAGTTCTAGAAAAATGCAATGAAAAAAGTCATCTATAATGTAGATGTCTCATATCACATTAAGATTGAAAATTAGTTTGCACTATTTTTCTTCCTTTCTAGGCAGCATACAACACACCATATCAGGGACATTATACCATCAATGGGGAAACAAACCGATACTCATTGTAATAAACGGCATATACTAAATAAGGACTAATCCAGGATTGTAAAAAACATACCTAGACGTAAAGGCTCCAGGAATTATAGTGTTTCTTGTGGCCGATTGTGTAGCATGACCATTCTCCTCATCTGAGACATGAGAAACATAGATGGCAGTATAGGCACGATCTGGAGGATTGCTTCCAGAAGATCCTTGAGATGGTTGAGAGGACTCTTGTTCATTGCTTTGATTACGGTTTCGAAAACGCCAATATAGAATAGGAAGTGTGGCAACACAACCACATGCATAACCTACAACCCATGCAAATAATGGAGCTTGGGGATTTTCATTCCTGGACAGCGACAGAACGACTATAGATGCTATGATCTGACTCACAGTGACAAAAAGCTCAACAGAAATCCACAGTCCAGAATTCAATGGACTCCGTCCACGCTGACCATATCCTTCACCTCTTCTTAACAAAGCTGAATTTCTAGAGTTTAATCTGGATGCAGAAGATGAAGATGCTTGATGAGTGGAATCTTGTGTGTCCCCAGCTGGTTGATCTCCATTCTGCATGGAGTGTTGATCATTATGAGAAGACATGGCTAGAGCTTCACCATGCATAGTAATGTCAATTACGTGCTGACGACCATTACGATTTTCCGGTTGCTCCATCAGCAAAGGGTGTTGGTCCGTTTGGGTATTGCTATTTGAACCCAGAGAAGTAACATCCATTTAAATCACCAAAGTAAAACACGATAAGGCATAGATTGGTTGCAATGATGTTTCCAGCCTGCACTATCTCCTGGTTTGATACCTGATGACGCCCAAATCCACCGTAATACTCCAATTCCAAACCTTAAGTTTTGAGATCTCACCGGGCCTTAAAAGGGGGATTCACTTTTTTCCTGATCAAGTAACCACACATACACAACTTTATATACTAAAATCTCACCACTCACTAATCCTATAAACTGTTTTATCCAAGCTAATCCATACGTTGAAAGTGAGAACACTATAGTGCATTTTATAACAGTAGATTATCTTGAATGTTATTTACACAATGATGCAGTTCCAATAAGAACAGAATGTAAAGTGGGACAAACATGGCATTAGGAACTAAATCCACGTCATAGATAGTTACATAGTTAATTAACATTCATCTAAATCACCAAAGTAAAACACGATAAGGCAAATAAGTAGCAAAAATGTTTCCATCGTGCACCTTCTCCTGATTTGATTCTTGACGACGATCAAATCCACCATAATACTCCAAACAAAATGTGCTGAAACATTGCCGGGTCTTGAAAGGGGTATTAACTTTTTCCTGAACAAACAACCACAGATACATAACTCTATATATCAAAATCTTACCACTTCCTAATCCTATAAACTGTTTTATCCAATGTAATCTATATATGTTGCAAGTGAGAATACACTAATGCATTTTATAACAGTAGATTATCTTGAGCGCTATTTACACAAAGATCTAGTTCCAATAACAACAGGATGCAATGCCAATTCCAAAAGAAGAGCAGTAAGGTTTGAATTGAGCATAAAATAAGGGTTTAAAGTAGGACAAACATGACATTAGGAACAAAATCTATGGTCATAAATAGTCACTCAGGTAACAGTGAATTCAGAAGAAAATAGTTTTTCCAGAAACAGAAACCTAGTAAATCCTAATTCCGAGTAAAACACAAAACCCAATCCCACCACATCTGTCTCATTGAGAAAAATTGATCAATTTTCGTGCGTCGTTATAGCAACAAACAGTGTGATCCGCCCAACAGAAACAGCAAAAACATTTGACATCGGAACCAAAATAAATCGAAACGAAAGCTGAAGTTGCAAAAGAAAAAAAAAAAAAAGAGAGAGAGAGAGAGAAAGAGGAATGTGAGTGTGGAGAAGAAAGTGTTCACCTGATTCAGCTCACGCAAACAAACGATTCCAAGCTCACTGTGTGTGCCGTTTCTTTTGCTGCAGATTTTCGATTTTTACTAAACAAACAAAAACAGAACAAACGTTCAATGAAGCGAAAAATAATATATTATCAATAATTGAAATATTTAATATAACGTCAGCATTACCTTAACACGTCTCTCATAAAAGAAACGAAGCGGAAACGTTGATGTCACAGCCATGAAGTCGTGTTGTCCACTCGCGCTCTTCACCGTTCGATTTGAATAAACGTGTGTTCAACGGCTGATGATATAAAAGGAAGTCAATCTAAACGACCTATAATATTTACGATGATAAATAAACGGAAGGCTCGGTCTTTTTTATTCTAAGATGTGGTTGTTTTTAAAATAAGAAAATTATATTTTTTGTGCACACTAAATAATAAATTAAATATGGATTAACTTGATCTGCTTAATATGTTTTCATCTATATTTAAATGAATTAGTTAGTTTTTTAATAGAATATTCGTTAAGACACTTTAAGAAAACAAATGACTATACATTTTTTGTAAAAAAATTATCCTTGTCGTTAGGAAGATTATTTAGATAATAAGGATTTGTTATCCTTAATTATATTTTTTATTTTTAGAAATAGATAAATCAATTTTATAATTAAAGATGAAACTGTTTTAACGAAAAAGATAAAAGTAATCGTCTTAGTCATACCATGAATTAAAACATAATGTTTCATTAATGTATAAGTTATCATAAATTGTCACAACTTTTTTTAAGTATATCACATTACTTTTAAGGCACATTAGTTGCTTATATAGATATGGATCAATGTAATTTTGGAACTTTTTATAATTATTATAATTTTAATTAGAATGGTTGAATGATCATATATAAATATATAGAAGGATAAAATTATTAAAAGGAATCACTTTTGTGATGAAAAAACAATGATATATTTAATGAAAAATAAAATTAGTACTAGTGAAAATTAAGTACTAATGAACATTAAGTGCTATTTAGTGAAGATCAGTATAAAATTTAAAGAATTTTAAATAATTTGACCTATTTCAGATAAAAACATAATAAAAAATTATGAATTCTGACATGACATATCATAAAATTTAAGATTCGAAACCTTACTAATCAAATATACATTAATTAAAGTGTGGATGTTATAAGAAATTTCATTGAAATAAAAATTGTAAGAAGAACTTTAACTGATGTAATATAGTATATTCATAACAAAATAATTAAAATCCAATATAAGAATTCTTACAATAAATATTACTAAGTGATTAATTAACAATATAGTATCACTTATAATTATACCATGTTTATATGACAACTAATTAATATTACATTTTATCCGTCAACATTCATGTTCATGATTTGTTGAAATTAAAGAAAAATGAGAAGATGACCCTCGTATAAAATACCTACAAATTCTATAGATGAGCCCCTAAAATATAAGTAGAATTCTCCGGAGTTGTTACAAAATTTTCTTTAAATTTAAAAGTGTTCTAAACACACAAGCTACAAAATATGTTTTGCATATCCCAAATTAGAAAACATTAATATAGTATGTGAAATTTTATACTTGATATTTTTTAAGTGGAAATGATAGAAGTTTTTGAGAGACTTTGTGTGAAAAAACATTCTCAAATAATTGTTCGGAGAAATAAATAAATAAAAGATATTTATTGTTAATCCTGGAAATTTTAGGTCAAAAAAATCTTTAATGTGCTTTGTGTTTGAGAAAAATTTGATAATAGGGTACAGTAATACATTTCGGACCTTCTATCTCTTTCCTTTTTACAATTTTATTTTATTTCATTTAGAAAGAGTTTTATAGTATTAAACGGTGGGAACTAAAATATTCTTCTTAACTAAGTTTGTAAAAATATCAAAGTCTTTCTATTTTCAATACAACATTTTGAAGAAAGGTGTGAAATAAATTCAAGAGTAGGTTCAAACCTTTCGTTTGTCTAACAAATATTTTTCTTAAGAGATAATTTTTTAAGACACAATACGACAAAAAAAAATCCAAGCATTTTTTTTTAATAATGATTCAAACACGTGTTGATTGTGCTGTGAAAAATAACTTTTTTTAATCTCTAGTTAAATTTATTAATTTTCATATAAATTTTTGATACGGGATAAATGTGATATTTAAGTTACTAAGACATTATAAATATATAATTTTTCGATAATTATCAATATAATTTCTAAAAGAACGAAAAAGTCTGTTTTGATCTCAAATAGGTAAGATATATAAAACTAAGTCCTGCTGGTAAATTCATGAAATTTTTTTATCATTAAAATATAAAATTGTGGATCAATTTTCTTACTAAATTAGTAATTATTTTATCATTAAGCTATAATATAATATTATTGAGTTAAATTTTATTTTTTACATATTCCATAATTAAATTACTTTTTTACTACATCTATCAAATTGAAGAGAAACTTGTTCGACCATAAACTATATTTTAGTATTAATACAGTCTTAATTAAGTCTAATTGAAATTTAGTTACCGTATCAAATTAATAAGCTTTAAAAAATGTTTTTAATTCAAAGAATCCACTTTCGTATTTTTTTTCAATTTTAAAAATAGTAACTCTTGTGTTGAAAAAAAAGAGTATAGTATATCTCTGAATTTATTGTTGTAAAATGTTATTGATATTAATGAAAAAAGAGGTTTCTTAATATATTATATTTTTAAATGCACAAACTTATTATTATTTAACTGTAACGATTATTTTAGCCATAAATTCAATTAGAAGTTTCGCATAACCTGATTACTTTATTAATTTAAAATAACTATGTATCGATCTACGTATATGTATGTATGAATAACAAAACCGTACGTGGCGACAGGAAAGACAATTCAATGTATTTAAAAAAAATGGTAATTGCTTCCTGCGCCATAGGTTTTGAACCTGCACCCTATTAACGGAAGGAAATGACTAAAATGCTTTTCTGTATTTATAATTCAATAATTTCTGGATTTAGTATTCTGAAATATGTTTTGAATTTAAAATTCTTGAACCTATTTTCGAAATATCTTTTCTAGAATAAAAATGTTACATTCTGAAATATGTTGTTCAGAAGGTAAATTTTTTGCATTTCAAAAGAAAACTATTTTAAAAGCAAATTTAATATTTTGGAAATTCTATTCTTAAAATCAAATAACTTATTCCGGATTATGATTTTTAGAATATAAACTTGACTGGAATATCTTTTTCAGAATGTAAAAATTAGCTTTTAAAAAATATATTCTGAAATATAATGGAATATCTTTGTGTACATTACGTTGGTGTTGATGGGCAGATGGAGAAAAATCTGAAGGAAATGGAGGGTTGGAATGCACGTTGCAAGTTTATACCCACAAACAACTACAGTATACAATGGTGGGCCCCCGATAAATTTGGGTCTTCTGCAAGTAGCGGAAGGCCCAAGCCCGTGTCTGGGCCCACTTGTTTGACGAATCCTATCATCAATTCTCGTAGCAAGGAAAATGGTTATTGTTTGAAGCGTGTAACTCGATCTTTTTCAAATTTAAGAGACTTTCAATTTACCAATTCAGATATTTTGCCACGTTTGTCTGACTTTATTTCCAATAGAATATGCCTCTGATGAAGTTATGGTTTTGATGTTTTGGGTAATTTTGAAACTTATACGTAAGAAATGAGAGACTATATACACTTCATAGTAGTATTAGTAATCATAGAGATTCATTTTTTATTGATTCTATCGATATATTTGGTGGAGATAGGAGAACGACAAAAAATAACTAATAAGACCAATAATGAAATATGGAAGATACAATATATATATATATATATATATATATATATATATATATATATATATATATATATATATA
>Ga0099825_1000041_pt1 | contig 73748 bp, 23 predicted proteins | sample SiratroredBW_FD_76838 | JGI IMG/M metagenome (GOLD analysis project Ga0099825, IMG submission 76838) | Root nodule microbial communities of legume samples collected from California, USA - Siratro red BW | ecosystem: Host-associated > Plants > Roots > Nodule | place: USA: California | collected...
GACAATGTATATATATATATATATATATATATATATATATATATATATATATATATATATATATATATATATATATATATATATTTAGAAAAGCTATTTATGTCTAAGCTTTCCTTTATATACTTTATGTACTTGTATTTAGGGCTGTTAAAAAAAAATGTACTTGTATTTTACCTAATCATGTAACTTTAGTTTGAAGTTTATCCATAAAAAACGTGAAAATCGAACATCATCTATAAGTATTAAATACATCACTAGTGTGTAAATGAGAGGATTTGTTGACTAATGTACTTTGATTGAAAAATTTGTAAAGTTTTTAAGAAAATATTTTATTATCAACAACAAAAAATATTATAAATTAGTAGATAAAAAGGATTATCGCAAAAAAAAAAAAAGACATTTCTATCATATCCAAAGATAATTTCAACTGTGTTCTATCCCTAATTTAGTACAGGGAAACACCGTCACACAACTTAAAAGACCATAAAATATATCGCGAAGGTACTAATTAAATAACAAAAATCAGAGAAAAGAAAGCCCATCTTTATATAGCCTATGCATACAGTAATTTAGTTTGCACTAAGAAACTTTTACAAACGCCTGTTAAAAAAAAAGATAAATTGTTAGTTATTTTAAAATTTTGGAAAGTAGGAACATCCGTTTGCATTAATGAACAGAATAAAATGATTGACGTCAAAAGAATGTTGAAAAGCATTAAAGAAAAATATATGTGAAACATTATGTGTCCAATCAGGCATAGGGAGCTGAGAGATGGATTAAGCAGTGGTAATATGAGACCTTAATGTTTTGGAAGGAACTAATAAAGAATAAGTATGATGCTTAATGTTACTTAACTACGGTGGGGTCACCGGGAAACACTTTTTAATTTGGGGATAGAACATCTATTCCTTGAAGGTGATTGGAGGAAAAAGAAGGTATGATGAAGGTGGCTAGGTGCTATTGGGTGATCTAGGATCTTAATCCTGTGTGGTGAGACCCACAACATGGGAATGTTATTACCACGTGGCGGATCTTCCACCTAGTGATGCTTGTGAGGTCTGCCCTTACCCAACTCACTGTCTCACGCTGTCTCACCCCCTCCCAAACATCCACGTCTCCTCACATACCCAACTCTGTCTTTTTGCCACTCACTCATTACTACGTACACGTTTGCTAACAACTTGCATGCAATGCAAGAACGACAAAACTTTATCTACCAATTACATCTTATTTCCATATCACTCTTTTCATTAGAGGATTTCCTGTTCTGTCAATTATGAAATAATTATAATTAATTTTCTAGTGCAAAATTTCAAAAAATATTTTGTATTATTTTTTAATGGATCTTGTCATGGCACCCTAAAATATAAGATTTCATAAAGCTTATTTTGAGATCTTTTAGAACCCCATAGTGTTAAGGACTTGAAATAAAATTAATTTGTTTTGTAAATATCGATAAATTAATGCTTAAAATTCATGAATGGATGATTGACATTCATGCCAAATTTCAGTGGAGAGAATGCGTGTCCCTCTGCATCCTACCACTTAATTAAGCCATGTATGAAGAAATATAGATAAGTAATAAGCATTAACTCAAGGGAGATAAAGTGATACGGTCACCTAACAAATCTAAAACAGTTGAAAAAGACAATTCTTAAGTAATGCACGCGGTTGTGACTGGTGGTAAACTAAAAAAACATACCTCTCCTAAACGTAGAGATGTACAGGAGAAAATGAATGACGATGTGTAAGAAGAGATAGGATACGGAAGTAACTTTTTTATTTTAATGTCTCTGCTTAAAGAAAAAAAGTAGAGCTCTTGTACATGCATGTCAGTTAAGCCCGCCAGATCATTCTGCTGGTAGAAATAGAGCCAATGGGAACTTCTTGTCCGAACTAGTGGAAGCAGATTAAAAAGGACAGCACAGGTGAAAATGACTATCAAATTGGAAAGCCTCACAGAAAAGATAACAAAAGTAAGATGTTGCATTGGTTAACATCACAAACTTGGACCACAAATCACAAACCCTCAAGTTCATCCCATAAAGATTTAATCATAATAACAAGTCATCTCCTACAGTGGCCAAATTCCCTTTATAATAGCCCCCACAATGCAACCCATTCCCACTCTCATCTCATCTCATCAATTCCAATCTCCTTGCTTATAGCTAGTTTCTGTCCAACTCCCTAAACCAAACCCACCCACAGAAGTTCATGGGGACTCCTAATAATAGGCTCTCTCTCGCCATGGAGAGAACCGGGCAATGGTAAGCATACTCAACTAACTCCACTTCAAGTCCATGCACCGTGCATGCTATGCTTTATACTCTCTACTAAATATCAATAATAACCATGTTCTTGCCTCTGTTTTTTTTGCAGGGTTTTCTCTCAAGACATACCAACTGATGTTATAGTTGAAGTTGGAGAAACCACTTTCTCGCTCCACAAAGTGAGTATATTCTGATTTGAATGATTGTTAACAATTAAGTGGCTACTGGTTCGTGTGTGTTCTTACAGAAAACGGTTTTGAATATGTTTGGTGCAGTTCATGCTGGTGGCAAAGAGCAACTACATAAGAAAACTGATACTGGAATCAAATGAGAGCGAGCTCACCAGAATCGACCTCTCTGATATTCCAGGAGGTCCTTCAATCTTCGAGAAAGCCGCAAAATTCTGTTACGGCGTCAACTTCGAAATAACGGTCAACAACGTCGCCGTTTTGAGATGCGCCGCGGAGTTCCTTCAGATGACGGATCAGTACTGCGAAAACAACCTCGCCGGACGGACGGAGGAGTTTCTCACGAAGGTAGCATTCTTCACGCTCACCGGCGCCGTCACCGTCCTGAAGTCCTGCCGCCACCTCCTCCCCTACGCCGACGACATAAACGTCGTGAAACGCTGCGTCGAGGCGGTCAGCGCCAAGGCCTGCAGCGAGGCCAATTTTCCCAGCTGCTCGCCCCCTAACTGGTGGACGGAGGAGCTAGCCGTTCTAGACATAGACTTCTTCAGCAGAGTCATCGCCGCGATGAAGCAGCGCGGTGCAAGGACTCTAACCGTTGCCGCCGCGCTCATCACCTACTCGGAGCGAGCGCTACGAGATCTCGTCCGCGACCACACAGGCAACGGAATCCGCTCGTCAGATCCCGGAGATGCTGATTCCAGAACCAAACAACGGAAGCTTCTGGAATCAATCGTGGATCTCTTCCCCGCCGAGAAAGCAGCGTTTCCGATTCACTTCCTCTGCTGCATCCTCCGCTGCGCGATCTACCTCCGCGCCTCCACAGCCTGCAAAACGGACCTTGAGAAGCGGATTTCCGCTATTCTCGAGCACGTGACCGTCGATGACCTCCTCGTGCTCTCGTTCACCTACGACGGCGAGAGACTATTCGATCTCGAAAGCGTCCGTAGAATAATTTCCGCATTCGTGGAAAACGAAAAAGGCAACGCAGTTTTCACCACAAGCGATTTGAAACAGCCTTGCTCCGCGGCGATGCAGCGCGTGGCGAAAACCGTCGACGCGTATCTCGCGGAGATCGCCGCACACGGCGATCTTAGCATTTCGAAGTTCAACGGCATCGCTATCCTGATTCCTAAAAGCGCGCGTAAGGTCGACGACGATATATACCGCGCCGTAGATATCTACCTCAAGGTACGTAACACTTTATTCGCGTTCTGAAACAGTGAATAAGAGAAAACGACAGCGTGTAACGGTTTACCTTTTCTTTCTTGCAGGAGCATCCACAGCTGGATGAGATAGAGAGAGAGAAGGTGTGCAGCGTGATGGATCCGTTGAAACTTTCATACGAGGCGCGTGTGCACGCGTCGCAGAACAAGCGTTTGCCGGTGCAGATTGTGCTGCATGCGCTTTACTACGACCAGTTGCGGCTGCGGAGCGGGGCGGAGGAGCAACGTGAAGTGGCGACGGAGAAGAATGAGCTTCATATGGATGTTTCGTTGGTGAGAGAGAACGAGGAGTTGAGAACGGAGTTACTGAAGATGAAGATGTACATTTCTGATTTGCAGAATAAGAACGTTACTAAAGCTGAAAACACTCAGGTGAATGGAACGACGTCGTCTGGAACCACAAAAAAAACCACGTTCTTCTCCTCCGTTTCGAAAACGCTCGGGAAGTTGAACCCGTTCAAAAATGGGTCGAAGGACACGACCCATTTGGAAGATGGGAACGTCGATTTGTCGAAGCCCAGAAGGAGAAGGTTCTCTGTGTCTTAGAACTTAGAAGTTAAATCGATTGAATTAAATTGTTATGCCAAGTTCATCGTGGTTATGGTTACTTTTTTAGTCTTTGGAATTTCTGTTGTGCATGTGCAGAATTTATATACAGCTTTGGGATTAAGTTTCATGAGAAATGTGTTCTGTTATGGTTGTTGTCAACTTCTATCATCATCTTCTGTAAACTATTTTGTTTAATGCAGTGTGTATAGAATATTGAGGAAAAAAACTTTCAGAAATTTCACATTTTGTTGGAGTGATTTTAATGTTCAAAATATACATTATATTGATTTTAATTTTATCCCTCTAATTGTTACACACAGTACCATTTATTAAGTGACAACTTTCTGATAGCTAACAATGTTTATGTTCTCTAATACTATAACTTTTTACCTAGGAGTGCACACTTTACAGGACACGTATTAAGATTGAATATTGCATCTATCAGGAGGGTTCGCCTACGTTACAGCTTTTAACTCAAATTCTAATAAATATTTGAATGAAGTTTTTGAACTTGCCGTGGATCAATTGATGGTGGAGACATTATCCACTTTATAAACTTAAGTTTTACGAATATTTTTTTCAAAACAATTTAGTTTGAAATCTTGATTTGTTCTTATTATTTTATCAATCAAGACTCACTTATGATATATAGTTTGACTGACTTATGATGTGTAGTTGAATTCGATATAATGTTATATTGTTTGTCAAACACATATACTCATGATCTTATGAGTATTTTTCAGACCTATTTCTTCATATTGTATTGAGACTCTCAATCAAAATCATAAAGTATTAGATTTCTGTTTTAACAAATTAATACAAATATTTATATAAGTAAACTTGCTAAATTTATGTGGGGATAAAGCATAACCCTGTGAATGAAATTCTAATATAAGTATTGATATCAATGGACATTGCACAACTTTTTGATTCAGAAAACATCACTTTAAGAGAAACTTTGATACAATTAGGTGGTCTCAACCCCATGTCTCTGGGGTAAAACTCTTATACAAATATTCATACCTGCAAACCTTTCACAATTTTATGAGCTTAACTAGATCCATACGGATGAAACTCATAGATTAACGAACCTTTCTCGATTTGTGGTTATGGTCTCAAATACATTATAGTTGGTGAAATTTTGATGTAATTATCACTATAAATATTAACAAAATCTAACCAAATTTAAATGTCACATTTCTAAAAAATTACAAACATCCTATATGAATATACAAACTAGTCTTTCCTACATAATTCAACATACTCTAACTTCACCTTTCAAAGCAAAATGTGAGACTAATGTTTTTTTTTTCCTAACTTCCAAACACTCTCCAATTAATTAACTCAAATATATTAAGCTATTATTAAACATCTTTAACAAATTCTATACAATCATATTCTTTGAGATGTTTAAACACTAAATTCAATTATAAAAGACTTGTATCCTATAAATGGTAAAATTTAAGTTTAATAATGAAAATCAAACACCATTACTTCATCAAAAACTAGTTAAAACACATAACATTATAAAAAAAAACTAACTAAATTGAAAATTTAAATAAAAGTCCAAGACGTTCACACAAAATCGAGATTCCAATATATACTACAACTCTACCTAAAATGTCTATTTAATCTAAGGCCATTTTTGTATGCTTGACCAACTTAATGATGAATATCTATAAAAAAGTTCAACTAATTTTTTTAACAACACTAACTTAACGAGTTGAAAATTGGAGATCTAGATGTGAAGAGGTGAAGAAAGGATGTTGATGCAAGGCACTACTACTAAACTCTTGGTTAGTTAAAGAATTGAAATCTAAGCAAAAAAATATACCTAAATTAAGAATTTATTTTTAATCAAGAAAGATAGTCATGCATACTATCTTTCTCAGATCTTTACATGTTTTTCTTTTTTATGAACAAAATGAAGATTTTAAGAGAAAGGTAAAAGAGAATTTATATTATTCCATTCCATTTCCTAGTTAGATTGTGCTTTTGAAAATAAATTAATTACAAAACTAGGGAGGATTCAAGCTGTAAATTTGAAAGAGGAGGAAGTAAGGAAGAAGGTAGTCAGAGGAGAGGAAGCTAATTTTCTTACATTGCAAAAAATAAAGCAAGATTTTTTTTTTTTTTTTAATTTTATGTTTCTATTCACACCCCATTGTTTAATAAGCTCATGATCTTATGCTTTATACCACCCCAGCCAACAATTCCTGACTTGACATTACGCTATTTACAGCATTCATTTTCACATCCATCTATTTATTATTTAAGCCGAAACAGTACATATATTACATAAGATAACAACACACATAAAAAAACTTAGAGCTTAAAAAAATTAACAAATAACATAAATTTAAAACTAATAAATATTTTTATAGTGATAAGGATAGACCACCCATATTTCATGAACTAAAGATGTATTAAATTCAGAGTTATATTACTTTGACTGACACCAGTATAATCAATTAATAATTCAGTAAGTGAAATCCATAGACTAAATGTTTATCTTGTACCATTACATATTTATACTAAATCATATTTCTAAATATATAGATAACATAGTGATTGAATATTTTTAAAAACATAAAATATACTTTTATTTACAATTTAAATCATCATATGTATTTTTAATTACTGAATAATTATTTAAAAATATATAGAATTTAATTTTTAAGATACAAATAAAAGAGAATAATAGATGGAAATAATAAATTTTATCTGTACGTTTATAAATTTCAAGATAATACATACCCTTTTCTTTTCTTGAGTCCAACACTGCTTCGTTGGTTGAGTAATGAAGACTTGACAAATTCTTCCTCCACCCCCATACTCTCTTCCTGCACCCCCATATAATTTTTTTATTCCATAGTTACCCTTCATAAAATTATATAAATACTCCTATCTTAATAAAACCCATCCCCTTTCCAGCCGGATGATCAAGCCATCCGGTTTACATTTTTTGAAAATGAGAACCGGATGCACCCCCCATCCGGTTCACAATTTCAAAAAACTGTAAACCGGATGGGAGGTGCATCCGGTTCTCATTTTAAAAAAAAAATACAAACCGGACGACCTCATCCGGTTCTCAACCTAGCAGATCGAAAAATCTTCCGTTTGTTATTCAAAATCTTTTAATTAATCCTTCATAGAAGCATTAGGTAACTAATTTGTGATGTTTATTAGCAATTAGTAGGTGATATTGATGATTAGAATAGTTGATTTGGAATTTGGGGACTGTCGAAGGCGAATTTGAGGATTTTTCAATTTGCTGGATTGAAAACTGGATGAAATTGTCCGGTTTGTACTTTTTAAAAAAATAAGAATCGAATGCACCCCAATCCGATTCACAATTTCAAAAAATAATAATGAAGATATTTATGTAGTTTCATGAAGGACAGTTGTCAGAGTCAAGGCCCAAGTCCAATACAAGAGTTTCTTTTCTTCGCTGACACGCCAACAAGGTTCTTTTGGTCATTTCACATTTTTGTCATTAAATATCATTAAAACCCAAAAAGGAAAAACACCAGCAAATAGAAATCATTTGATTTCGTTCCGTTCTATTCGATTCCCATTTCCCACTCCAAACCCTATTCCCCCAAATTCTCATCAATGGGTTCCTCCGCGATGGTATTGGACCCAAAGCCGTCATCGGAGCCACCGCCGTCGTTCCCGGCGACAAAATCCGACTACCTCCAGGGCGGCTTTGGTGTCGGCGAAACAGACGAGGATGATCTCTACAGCCGCCTTAAGTCCCTCCAGCGCCAGCACGAGTTCATCGACATTCAGGAGGAGTACGTAAAGGAGGAGCAGAAGAATCTGAAGCGCGAGCTGCTGCGGGCGCAGGAGGAGGTGAAGCGGATCCAGTCGGTGCCGCTAGTGATTGGCCAGTTCATGGAGATGGTGGACCAGAACAACGGCATCGTCGGATCCACTACCGGATCCAACTACTACGTACGGATTCTCAGCACGATCAACCGCGAGCTGCTCAAACCTTCCGCCTCCGTTGCGCTCCACCGCCACTCCAACGCGCTCGTCGACGTCCTCCCGCCTGAGGCTGATTCCAGTATTTCGCTTCTCAGCCAGTCCGAGAAGCCCGACGTCACTTATAATGTCAGTTTCCTTGCGTTTTGTCGTTTTCACTTTCTGATTTTAGGTGGATGATGATACCTAGGGTTTTTGTCTACTGCTGGATTGGTTTCTTTTGCTTTTGATTTTTGGTTGCGGTTTGGTTAGGGTTTGTTTTCAAGATTGAAGGGCAAGTCAGTGGATATGTATTTATTTAACATCATTATGCCGTCGTTTTCACTTTCTAATCTGAAGCCCGATGTCACTCCTTAATGCTGAATCGGGTTCTATTGGTTTTAATTTTTTATTGCCTCTTGATTAGTGTTTGTTGCGTCTAATGAGAGTTTGGTTTGATTGGAAATTTTTAAAGTGGTTTTTAAGTTAGGGATTGGTTGAACTTTCTTACAGCTAAATGAATACTTAGGTTTTGTATATGTGGTTGAAATTGTTTGGGTAAATTGATTAAAAAGGGAGAGGAAAGTGCTTTTACTTTAAATGTTATTAAGGTTTGGCGGTTTCTTGATATTGTGAGCATTTTCTTGATAGTGGGAAATTGCAGGCGGTTTCGACAGTTTCTTGATATTGCGGGTTGTTTTTCATCAGTGGCAAATTGCGGGTAGTTTCGATAGTTTTTTGAAATTGTGGGACTTGATAATGTGAGTAGTTTCTTGATAGTGGCAAATTGCGGGTAGTTTTGTTAGTTTCTAGATATTGCGGGACTTGGTATTGTGGGTAATTTCTATAGTTTCTTGATATTGTGGACAAATGTGGCTGATAAGGTAACGGTTGCAGCTGCAGCAGACACCCTCGGTTCCTTAATCTTGTGAACAAAATTGTAGTTTTAAAACCTTGAAGAAAATGTTGTGTTGCATTATGGATGATTTGCTGAAGAGAACAGTAGTTAGATTTGTGCTATGGTGTTTTATGTTTTTGGGGGAGGTGATTTCTGTATGTCGTGGAATTTATTGGTGGTGTTCTGGATTGAATGTGATTTAATATGGAATGGCTCGAGCATATGGGGTTTGAGTTACTACTTCTGGTAGTGAGTGTTGCTCTACTAATAAACTTCAAGAAAGCTACTTGTCCTCTTCAAGGATATTGATGGTTTCTGAGAGTGAGTGTTGCTCTTTTATTAAACATCTTGAAAGCTGTTGAATGCTGTCTTAAATAGAAGCCTTTAACACTTGAAAATTAAAAAGTCTTTAGTTTTTAGATGAATTGACGTGTTTTGTTTAGTCATTGCAATTTTAAGATTAAAAAAATGTTCTTAAATATGCAGCATGGATTGAATGTGATTTAAAATGGCATGGCTGCTGCATATGGGGTTTACTTACTACTGTTACTATTCTCTATGAAGCACGGACATGGCTCTTCAATGGCATGTCCCCAAGTTCAACATCGGCATGTGTGATACACTTAATTAAAGTATCAAATTTAATAAAGTTTTTTACCACTCCAGCACTACTCTGACAGAGTGTTAATTAGGGCATACACTATGATTTTTTTTGTTATTGTGTAAGTTTCTCTTCTAATTGTAGAAACAAGGAGCAGATTCTATATAATCAGGAGTATCTAGATATGTATTATTGGGAACTATTTTATTTATTCTCGTATATCTTCGTACATTGTGGAATTCTTGAAGTTGTTAATTTGTCTTTAGATGAACCATAGCTAGAAGTGTCTTTTTCAACAATGTTGATGAAGAAGGGGTGAAATGTCTTAAATGAAATATGTTCTCTTTTCACGTTCTTGGATTTTAGATGGATGGATTAGATCCATCTTTGTACTCGATAGCAATATGTTAATATTGTTATATTTGATTATCTTTTTTATAAATGATTTTGAATATTGAAATCAATTTAAATAGGTCATAATGATGTTAAATAAATACATATCCATTGACTTGCCCTTCAATTTTGAATTGCTGGTGTCTGGGCTTCATTGATTGTGTCTTATGGTATAAATCCTAGACATGATAACAAGGTGATGGACTTTCCTTTGGTTTCTGGGACTGTGGGTTGCTCTATAATTAAACATCTAGAAAGCTACTTCACCTCTTGAAGGATGCTGATGAATGTTTTAACTGGAATCCTTTTAGAGGAATCGAATTGGTTTAGTCATTGCAATTTTCATACTTCCAGACTTAACAGGACCCATTAATACACTTGGGGTGTTTCTTGAATATGCAGCTTTGATTCTAGGAATCTGATGTTATATGTTAAACATGTGGATGATTAGACGTTTATTAAATTATGTGCTGTATTTAGTCTTGGAGGTTCCTAGGTGGTAACATTGACACTGAAAATTTTGGTCCATCATTCTGGTTTTAGGACATTGGAGGATGTGATATCCAGAAACAGGAAATCCGTGAGGCTGTGGAGCTACCCCTTACACATCATGAACTGTACAAACAAATTGGTATTGACCCTCCTCGTGGTGTTTTACTGTATGGACCTCCTGGCACTGGAAAAACAATGCTTGCCAAGGCCGTTGCTAATCACACTACTGCTGCCTTCATTAGGGTTGTGGGATCTGAATTCGTGCAGAAGTATCTTGGTGAGGTATGATTTTTAAGTCATCTGCATTTGGATGTGATGTTGACAATATTGGAATTTATTTTTCTATCTTAGTTTCGTTTTGAAAATGATGGTTTTCCAATTCGTAACTACTGATGCTATTCAGTTATTGTGTGCTATATATATCCAGTTATGCTTCAAAGTTGGGGATTATATGTTTTATTGGGATTTCATTGATGTTTTGTTTGAGGCCAATGTTTTTAATTAATGTATCAAGTTTCCTGAGTTTCAAGTTCATGGATTGTATATTTTTTTATCAACGGCTTGCTCCAATTTCTTCAAATCTTCCCTTATATTTATATTTCAGGGTCCAAGGATGGTACGTGACGTATTTCGTCTTGCAAAAGAGAATGCCCCTGCAATTATATTTATTGATGAGGTTGATGCAATAGCCACTGCTAGATTTGATGCCCAAACTGGAGCTGACAGAGAAGTACAGCGTATCCTTATGGAACTTTTGAATCAGGTATCAATGAAATGATATTTCTGTAAGGTGCTGTGAGTATGTTGTGTACTACTATTGGTAGTTACTAGGATGTTGTGACCTGTGGTGAATTAGTTTTCGTTTATCTCTTGACCTGTGGCTAATTTGGCTTGACTACATTCTGTGTTCAGATATTCACTGAAGTTTTGGTTTAATTACCCCTGTTTTTTCTCCAGATGGATGGTTTTGATCAAACAGTTAATGTTAAAGTCATAATGGCAACTAACAGAGCAGACACTTTGGATCCTGCTCTGTTGCGTCCTGGAAGGCTTGATCGTAAAATTGAGTTCCCTTTGCCTGATCGTCGCCAGAAGAGGCTTGTATTTCAGGCAAGCCTTTTTGGTTATTTTATATTCTTTTCTTTCCTACTCTGACAGTATTCATGCTTATTGAACGTTTTATATTATAGGTGGGAAATTTCATTTTGTCTTGCAGTATCTTGAAAATTTTTATTTATTTATTTTCAGCTGTTTGCTAACCATATTATTTGATGGTTTCATCAGGTTTGCACAGCCAAGATGAACTTGAGTGATGAAGTAGACCTGGAGGATTATGTTTCCCGTCCTGACAAAATCAGTGCTGCTGAGGTTTGTACCTGTCGTATAATTTTTGTGCCAATATTTATGTAGGGATGCTTGTTCACATTCATCATCTTGATTGGAGTGCTTGAAGCAAATGTTGAGAAACACAAGGGTTTGATTGGTGGCTTCTTTTAGAACCATATAAAATAACTAACCTCCTTTAACCGGTTCAATGAAACGGAAAACTTATGTTTTTTTTACGAAAATATCATATCATGCTTCTTTATTTGATGTTTATTTATATTAATGGACTAGCACAATGGCATTATTCCCCATTGGGAAATTGTGGAACAGAGTTGAAGGTACTAAATAGTTATCAATTTTCGAAATAAAATGTGTAAGAAAGAGAACTACGAGAGAGACCAATTGTTATCGCTGCAAAAAGATTATGTTTTGGAAGACCTATTCTTCAAGCTTAAAAGCTGTTTAATTGAAGCATAAACTTCCATGTTTTGTTTAAAGTTTAAAAACTTATTATTTGATGATTTTTGGTGCCTGCAGATAGCAGCTATTTGTCAAGAAGCTGGAATGCATGCTGTTCGTAAGAATAGATATGTCATATTGCCAAAGGACTTCGAGAAGGGTTATAGGACAAACGTGAAGAAGCCTGATACTGACTTTGAATTTTACAAGTGATGATTTAGCTTTTAGACTGGTGTGTGTGCTCCCTAAGTTCATATACAGGGTACATTTCTAGAGGAATCATGAGTCATATATTCACGAGAAATGACGCATTGTTTCTGTTTCTTTTCGTCCTTTCATGTTATTATGAAATTTAGATGATTTAATTTACTAAATATATTAATTGTGGCAGCTTAATATTCATACGTACTGCTTGTCTCTGATTATTAAGCACCCAGTGAGATGTCCTCACTTTGCCTTGATGCTTTGAATGATTGCCTAAAGCGCAAATGGTTCTGATTAAAAGCCGGAAAAAAAATATGTTCTCAAGTAGCACGTCTGTAATTACAGTAATACTTAATAGATTTGAAACATTTATCAATTATTTAAAATCTAACATCTAATCTCTTACTCAGATAGAAAGTTAAAGTGTCTCCGGATAGTTTCACTTGTAATCCCATGCATTTGAAAGTTTGCGATGAATGAATCTATCAAATGAAGATAAGCTATTCCAAGTTGTTTGTGCCTGCAGCAGCTATTTGTAAGCAGGAATGGGTTCTACTGGTAAAAACAAAAGGACTCAATATGTGAGCCTGAGTACACACATCCCTCCTCTCCCAATACGTGAAAAGAGATTTGCAATCTTGTAACACGTGAACTCTTGGACCAAATTAATTGGACACAAACGTGGTATTAATTTTAACCTTTATAAAGGTGTTGTGGTGGAAGGTTGGTGTGCATTTAGAGTGTTTGGTCCCCAACAACAGGGAAAGAAACAAGGGAGAGACTTATGTTAAGCAACAAGTGATGAATATATCCAAGGAGACCCTGAAAGAAGCATTTAAAGGATTTGGAGGAACAGTGCATGTGGGCTCAACTCCATTAAAATTTCCAATATAGCTAGGTTGGAGGAAGCAGAGCAGATTCAAATATGGATTCATGCTTAAATGCTCATACTATATAGGGACCATTCTTTTCCTAATTTTATCAGAGTTGTTACTCTCTTATCTGTTAGTTTTGGAATCCTTTCACTTGATAATCCACAGACATAATTCTTATGGTCATTATTATTGCATTTGATTCCACTCTTGTTTACTTGGTTGATTACAGCTTCAGACAGTGAAACATTTGCTTGCAGATCAAGGGATTACTGTAGAATCTCACAAAATATACACAGTACGGTAATTATTATAACCCCAAGATGGAGTGTGGTCAATAAATATAATGGAGTCTTCTTCTAATATTTTTTTTTTATTGTACACCATAAGATTCTTTGTAGTCTAAAGACAACAAGAACATACTGCTACTGTAATGATTTATAGTGTGAAGAGTTACTTCTTTGTAGTTTAAGGACAACAAAAGCTTGTTGCTTCTTGTAATCACCACTTGTCTATTCCTTTGTCCTCCACGCAAGGCTGTTTTACATCATAGTTTGTGTACTAATATATAACATTCCTTTAATAATTATCTTAAAGCATTACGAATAATACTTCATTCAAAATTACGTTAAAATACATTAAAAATTAAGATAGGAATACGCTCTGTTTTTAATTATAAAACACTATTTTGAATTTTCTTGTCTTTTTTTTAACAAAATCTTGTCTAATTATCTTTTACATTAATTAATTTTTTAACCAAAAGAATACCTTTTAACTATTTTAGTTTATATTTTAAGATTTCAATTTTCAAAATTAAATTTAACTACTACTATTCAATCTATATACGAATTACTTAAGGGTAAATTTAGAGAAAAAATTGTAATTTTAAACAAATTTAATGTTATTAAATAAATTAATCAATTTTCTTAATAAATGTAAAATTATTAATAAAGAAAAATATCTTTAGCTTACTAATTATTTATAAATAACTATCTTAAAAAATTTACATCTCATAACTTTTATTGGTTTGTTAATGAAGAATTGGATATCGCTAGATATTTAAGTGCATAGAAATTAGATTTAATGTAAATATAACCTATTATTATTAACAACAAGATCATTTGTATGCGCATGCCGGTGTTTATGCCATATATTCAAAGTTATCATGATGATATATGCCACTATAGACCATTCAAATTCAAGATGGTGATGATGATAGTAGATACATGGATATGACCAAAATGCATTTTCTTATTATATCCAACTATAATATAAAATTATAATTTCATATATTTTTTTAAAACGGGTCAAAATAACTTATTGGTTCTAAACAGAATCGAACTAAACCAAAATAATTACCATTTATTTAGAAAACATACCAAAGCAATATAATACAAACTTTTTAGATGATGATTAAAGCATATAAACCCACCATACTCGTTTCACATATCTATTTCATACTCTCGAAAGGATAACTTTTCATTTTTAAGTATAACACATATCAAAGTCTTATTCTCTCATTGTATCCAATGAATCTTCTGTATTTAGCTGTTATTTATTTCATAAACTTTTGAGGAAATAAATAAAAATGAAATTATACGTATACATTATAAAAAGTAATATATATCTTTTCAAAAGCTTAATAATGAAAAAAGTGAAGAAAGATAGAAATAAATAGTATCAAAAGTGAAGAAAGTCAGGAAGAAATAATATCTTTTTCTTGGTTAAACTAGCATTTGGTCTATAAAACATTATTCGTTTTCTTAGATTATTTTCTTTTACATTTCATGAAGAGGTACCACACCTTCATAATTCAATTATAAGTCGCTTTGATTTTTATTTTGATTAAAATTTCATAACACTAAAGAAGTACATTGAAAATAGTACTACTTTTATGAGTTACATTTTAGATAAATTTATAAGATTTTATATCTCGTGTAAGAGTCAGAGGACTCGTTATTTAAAAAATTAATAAGTGATTAAATTAATAATAAAAATAAAATAATAATTGGATTAATGGAAAGTAACTTTTCAATATTTAATGAATTTAATTGAATAATAGAGTTTATATTTATATAAATACGTATGTTTTCTTACTTTAAATTTATTAAGTAAAAAAAAAATCGTAAAATAGTAACTCAAAGAATTTTTAGATCGTCCCTTCATCTAACTGAATCCTATAACACTAAAGAATTATACTTTTCTTTTAATATAAGTGAGAATTATATAATTTTAAAATTCTATTTTAATTTTCTATATTATAAAGTTATTTGAAAACCATTAAGTTTTTAAATGTTGTACACAATTATGTTAATAATTTTTAGCATAAAATTTGAAGAATTTACTTTAACATTTTTATTTTATGTTTTAAATCAATGTTTTCTTCATTTTAATTTTTAATTAAGATAAAAGTTAACCATTTTAATAAAAAATAGTATCAAAATGTTCTTTCTTATACATTATGCCTATGCTTCTATGCAAGAAACAAAGACACTCCCGATACTCTAAAATTGTAAAAAAAAGATTTAGTATATGTGATTTGAAAAAAAAAAATATGCTTAACTTTTTTCTTTCAAAAGTGACCAGTATAAATACAGATCAAGTAATTTATACTAGAACTAAGTTTGATTTCAAATTTTTATCATAAAACATTCTGGTAGATTTTATTTCAAATGCACTTATTGTGATAATGTTGAGTAACACATGTCTTGGTAGATAAACTAAAACAAAAAATTTTAAAAATTATAAAATTATAAAAGTAGTAATTTTTAATTTTGGAGAATCAAGCATAAACTCACTTTAAAGTAAATACACAGTAAACACATTTAGGTCTAATTATTTCAAAATCATATTCAATGTAAATTTTAAGTATGTATAGTTACCCATTAAAATAACAAGGATTTTATAACAACCCTTAAGGGATATAGCCCTTTTGAGTAAACTTGAACATGATATTCTGCATTGAAAAGCTTTCTGGATAAACATATAATTAATTAGGAATAAAGTATGATTAATGATAATCAATGTAAGAAATCTATTATTAGGAGCAACTCCATAAAATGTATATATGAAGAGCTAGTTAAGATTTTATAATGTTGAGAAATTTTTATTTATTACACATTTATTATTATTATTATTTAAGATTTGGAGAGTAATTTTGAAGTTATTTTTTGTAAGAGGATATTAAGTAGTGGATACTTATGAGCTATTTTAAAAAAATTGAATAAGTAACGGTTCATAAAGAATGAAGATTAATATTTTGTTCAAGTTCATAAAGGATAAAAATATAATTTATTAAAATTATTAATAGTGTATTTCATTTAAAAAATAAATATAAATTATTTAATAATAATATTTGACATAATAGAAATCACATTTTTCAATATATAAAATATTGAGTTACTTCCAATACTTAAATACCTATTCTAAATCCACCTTTTAGAATCAAATATAAAAAATAATCTTTATAATGTATGCCCATTTTTTTTCATCAAGCTTAACCATGGACCAAAATATGTTAAAGATGACCCAACTTAAAAAAGAACATAAATTTTTCCCTGATATTTGAACTCAGTTTGTATATCAAACATACCCTAATTAGTTGACTATAAATATATCAATTATATTTGTAGAAATGATGTACTTTTGAAAAAAAAAATGTTAAAATTAAAATGTATAAAAGATTAATGATTTGACTATTTGGTGGTGGTTCCCCTGCACCCTCTAAATAAGGGGTGGAATTGACCTGCATGTGCTCAACCAACCAACCTTGATTCTTTATTTCCCTTCTCAACATTAACACTGTTCTGACTATTATTTCAAGAAATTTTCTTTTGAAAACAAATGAGATTCCTTAAAGAGACCCAAAGTTTGGCCAACTAACATGCATGCAATGTAATTAATAAATATTCATAATCATGTGCCTTCTTTATAAAGCTTCTCCATTTCCATAACTACTTTAATACTATTGTATATCCATATTAATATATAACAAACACATAAGATATTTCAACCTGAATACAATGCAAAGGATCAAGCAGATGAGGTGATTCCAACGGGTGTTATTCCACCTTCCACATCTAACCTCACCAACCTTATTGCAACGTTTCAAGGTTAGGAATTCTCTTAGGTAGGTATTTTAAAATGATGTAATTTTTTGAAAACAATTATTGAAATAATCAGATTTTTAAAAAAATTACACATATAAATAAGTTGTTCTAATTAATGAAGAATGAATGAATATTAAGTGAAATATTTGAGAAATGTGATAAAGTATCACATAGTATATACGTTTATAATTTTTTAAAACATGATTAGGATTTTGTATACTTTCCATCAAAACATGGATAATACTTTGTATATTTATAATAGGTATTTCATATTATAAATTATTCTCGCAAGAGACTTGGTATGGTTTGCTTTTGGAACTCGGTTGCTCTGTTACGTGTTTAAGGTATTGTTCACTTTCGGAGCTCGGTTGCTCTGTCACGGTTTTATCCTTAAAAGACGTCTAGGAGGATTAAGGGAGAAAGGTGTATATAAATTGATCTTGACCTCGACTCTTAAACTATGTGAGACTATTTGGTGTACCGAAACAAGCCTCCCAAGTCGAGGACTAAACGATTTTGTTCTTAAAAAGTGTCTCGGGAGATTAGGGGAGAAAAATGTATATAAATTGACCTTGACCTCGACTCCTAAATTATGTGAGACTATTTGGTGTACCGGAACAAGCCTCCCGAGTTGAGGACTAAAGGAATTGTTACCGTTGAGATGACATCGCTAAAGTCAATCACCACATCTGAAATATTGTCTGCTTTGAAACTCAGTTGCTCCGTCATAGTTTTGTTTTTAAAAGGCGTCTCAGAGGATTAAGGGAGAAAAGTATATATAAATTGACCTTGACCTCGACTCTTAAATTATATGTTAAATTATATGGGACTATTAAGTGTACCGGAAGACAAATGTCTATAAATGAGGCCGTATGGTTAACAATTCCTATTTCATCATAGACAAATGTTATGGATAGATAATACATTCAAAATCTCACTTCAATAATATTTTTATAAATTTGCAACATTTCGGAAACTTACTCAACTTTCAGCTAGTGACATGATTGCTTTATCTGGTATTTCTATCTGCTCTACTCTACGTTAGATTTCACCACTTCTGTTTTCTTTTGGAGAGACAACTTCTTCTGATATAATTTATTTTAAGGTGGGACATTTAAAGAACTATATGCATTGAAGGTCTTTTTTTCTCCTATAATTTAAAAGTCATGTAAACAGTAACACAATTAAGCAATAAGAAAGGGACATATAACCTACTCAGAATCATCCATGATCTTCCAAGGACCCCAAAAATAAGTCAAACTATGAACTTTACATAATTCCTATTGAAAATATAATTTACATTATCATTATTATTATTATTTAATTGTAAACAAGTGCCATATTCATTCTATATAATGATTACTTTAAAAATCATATTCAAAATAATTTTTAATTGACTCACAGAATATATATTATGAGATAGAATTGTAAACAAGAAATGATAATCATTTATGAAAAACTATATAGGAATATTGAATAATTCTGCCAGAATGGGAGAATTGAGATGCACTAGTTTTAGATATCAGAAGCAACATTGACAGGACAATTGCATTGGTGAGGCAGAGAAAGTGTCCAAGAACTAATGGCACAGTTCTAGACTTGAGAATTCTAAATCACTTTGACAACAATTACTTCTCCTCAATTCTGACCAGGTGCTTTTCAAAGGTAGATCCATTGATTCTCTGCTTTAGACCTTATAGTAAGAATAACAAGGCCTTTGATTCTGACTTTTGTGTATATAATTTTATGAGATGATATAAATATTATCTCTTCACCTTTTATTCTGTGTTTAATTTTTCTTTCGATCAACTTTAGTTATAGAGGTGTTATAATTTGCCAGGAAAATTTTGGCTCATAAAATAATTTCATAATATTTCCTTTATCAAGTTATAGAAAATTCTCAACAAATTTTGTCTAAGAAACCAAGTTTTGAAAATACAAATCACTTGTTTGTGATAGATTATGACCAAGTATTTTAAATGTCAACGAGATTTATCATTTTCACACGATGACAAACTTTTGCATAAAAGACAAGATTAGAAAAATAAATGGATAACAAAATTAAAATCCAAAATAATATTTAAGTACTACTGTAACAAAAATAGCAATATCTTCTCAATTATGTTTCTTTGGAGGATTACCAGTTTCTTTAATTTTTGTCTAACATTTAAAAAATTCTTACTTTTAGAATAGAAGACTAATAAAATCAAATCACAATTAACACTCAGGTAGGTTTTGTTTTTCACCTTTTGTTAAAATTGTATGAGACACAAAATCATCTATTAATTGAATAAATGAAAAAAAAATCAAAATTTAATTAATTTTCATTTTCTAGTAAATTGACCGGGTAATTATTTTTATCTTACCACAAATTTACTACATCATATTAAATTTCACTTACATTGAACAGATTATTAAACACATTTTTTCCATTATTATGGGAATCATCTATTTTTAACAAACAAATTTTAATCATCTTAAAGTTATAGAAGAAAACCCCCAAAGGTTCAACAATATTCTATTCATACCTAGTTTCTTTAGAGAAAAATAAAGAATGTGCTTATGTGATTTGATAATAATGTCAAGCATAATTAAATATAGGGTCCCTCCTAAGTGACAAGGTTCCATAAATTAAAGCACACTTCTTTATGCAAATTACCAAATTTGTAAAACTTATCCATCTCCCCTAACTAATATGTTATATAAATGTTAAACATGGAATTAGAAAATGTATCATAAACAATATATGTTCATCATTTTTCCATACCTCTTTTAAGTTTCTCTCTCTTATCATCATGGTGATGAAATGTTGAAATTATGGATCACGATTCCACAAATTTGGTTTTTTGGCTAAAGTTGAGACATAATGATACATAGAGTTGAAGCTTCTCGTTCAATTGATTCATTGTTTAGTGACATGGTAGTTCCATAGTTCACTTCATTGAGAATTTGAACAAAACCACCCTAAATTCATGTTTTTTTTATTTTTTTTTCTTTTTCCATATTCCATCATCATTGTTGCTTGCCATTCCAATACTTAATTTGCTAGAATTTCTGTCTGCTCCTGTCTTCTCCTTTTTACTTTTAATTTGTTGAAAATCCATGTTAATGCATAGTAATATTATTAAATTAAAAAAATATAAATATGATTTATAAATTGAATTAGACATAACTTGAAATTTAATTAATTTTATGAGGTTATTTTGTTTGCATATTCCATCGCAAGAGTTGTAAGCTGGTTCGTGTATATCTGTCTTTTATCTTGGTTTTAGCAGTGTATACACTATTAGCATAATTGAGTTTTTTTTTCTCATACCCCATTAGCGCATTCTTTAATATTCTCTTAGCTGGAATTTGTTTGAGAAGTTTCTATTTATAAATTAAAGAGATCCAAATGGATTCAGCAAAAGCTAAAAAAGTGGTTGAAAAATAGTAGTTGGATGTGGATTTTCTTGTCATGCTCTCTCCCCAAACACGTCATAAGTAAATATCATTATCAAAGTTCTAATTGTGTTTTATATTAATTACTTAACAGTGCATTAATATTTATATCACACAGGTACTTATGCTTATGACCTGCCTTAGCCTATGAGTTTCCATCCACTTTTTACATCCACTTTTTACGAGATATAAATTATTTTGAAATATATTTGGCAGCTAAGAAGAAAAATATGGAATATTTTTTTAATATATATTAATCCACAAACCTTCAAATTCAATTGCATTACTAAAGATTATGTTACTAAATAAAATTTAATTTATGATGGAAGGGGAACTACATAAATCTCTCTCTTGTAAATGCCCCTAAAATTAACTCTGTTTTGCCTTTAAAAATGCATTTATCATTGTTTATGTTTTAAAATATAATATATTATCAATGTATTTTTTATTGTATATTTCTTTTAATGAAATTGGATGTATCATTCTTCCCTAGTTGACCATGATTTCATTATAATAATTATATATCTCTAGATATTTGTTTTTTTATAATAATTTCATACATGGCTAGTCATTATGCTTAGTAAAATTAAATTTTAGGTTTTATTTTTTGAAAAGGAAAATACAAAAAATGTAAATATAAAATAAGAATAAATTTGTTATTTATGTACTTTTTCTCTTCTTTCCAATCAAACACATTAATATTTATATTTTTCAATTTTTTTTCTCTTTCCAGTCTATTTTACTTCAATTAAACAATTTTATTTTACATTTGTTTTTTTTTTTTTTCGCTACTTAATTTCTTCCATCACAACCAACCAAATGCTAGTATTTTCTTTTTATTGTCTTATCTCTTATGCTTTGCCTAAGGTGATGGAAAGTGACGGAGTATAAAGGAAGAAAATTATAAAAAAAATAAGATTGTTTGAATTAAGTAAAAAACATTGAAAAATTAATGAAAAAAAATTGTAAGTAAACGTAATTTATTTTATAAAAAAATAATAATAATATTTTTTCATATAATGAAATTATATGAAAATACTGTCCTTACAGAAAAATACAAAGATAATATAAAAATACATACAAAGAAGAAAGACAATCAATTATTGGATTAACATAATGAATTATGTATTTTTTTTCGACACAGTAGATTATGCTATTCATATATAGTTGATCATGTGAGAGAGATGATGATATTTTAAAGACGTTTTTTTCTTCTATAAAAAAATACACGTCTACATCCAAAAGCTCTAAAATAATATAAAAAGAAACAAGTTTAAAGACATGTACTTAAAAGATTTCTTTATTCCTTTTTCTGGGAATCAAATTCCAATGATGTACTTAAAAGGAAAAAAAAAAATACTAATAATTTCCACTTGTGTATGACTTAATTCTGTATTGTTAATTGTTAGTCTTGTCTTTGTCTATAATATTCCTTGCACAACAACTAAAGACAAACTGTGAGCAAAAACAATTTCTAAATTCCAAAAGGTTCTCTTTCTTTTTCCATCAATATTCTTTCAAAAGGTAGCTAAAGACAATTTTAGTGTGCAATTTCAATTTCCATGTAGAGATTCCATTGACTCATTTCAATCTACACAAACTGCGTAGTTTCAAATTAAGAGCATAATAAGATGCAGACTCATTGATTTGATGTTCTCATATGAATTGACTGAATGACAAAACATTTTATTTTAGACATTATCTTAATAGAAAAAGAGAGATTTTCTTTTTAGTAATTTTGACATGTGTAATAAAAAGGTATTATTTCAAATACTTGTATTTTAGAATTTTATTTATTTTTTGATACGAAAATAATTTAATATAAATAAAATAATTTTACATATTTTATTTTATAAATATACTTCTTATAGGACCAGATAGCTAGTCTGATATTAAATTAAATTTTATCTTTTAAAAAATAACTTTTAATTTATAATGATCTTTTAAGTTAAAAGAAAAAAAGGACAAGTAATTTGTATTTTGTTAAAGTTCTTATTTCTAACTACTTAACTTAAAGATAACTTTCAAGTAGTAAAATGTAAATGATACATGTCTACGATAATTTATAAATCTATACCTAAAAAATTGTATTTCTATATGCATTAATTGATGAAGAAAATATTTATGGTAGGAATGTTTATGAATATTTTTCTCATAGTAGAACCATTACAGTGTCGATTTATTGAATGAAAGAATATCACTAATAAATATGAAATCATAGATTTTAATTTTAGTGTAATTATTATAAAATAAAAGTGATTTTTATAATAAAAGAAAGTCAAATTATGAAGTAGGAGGATATGAAAGTTTTTATTGCAGGCCAACTATAAAATTAATAGTTTTAATTTATACAAAATTACTCCATATTTATCACATCATACACCCCTTGCAAAAGAAAAAAAAAAGAAATTTGTTGAAATCGAAAAAAATGACAAGAAAATAGACAATTAATTTTAGTCACAAGAGATTGGCATAATGAAGTAAACATAATGAATGGTAGACAAAATATGAGAAAGAATGGACCTTTTATTTTTCTTCTAATTCACATTTTCATGATTAGATAGAGAACTAAAAATGTGGAAAATTGATATTATAATGCTCAACTTTACGACTTGAAATTATTCATTGGTTTAATTGGTTTCCTCTCAGCTTCATTTTATTTTAGCTGAAAAGTTGAATTTTTAAAAAATGATGTAATAATCATTTCCATCCCATTGTAAAAAATAACGCATTACAAAAACTAACGTCAATTATTTGTACACAAAATAAAATGACACGTTTACAAATTAAAACAGTGTTGATGAAAAGAATAACATTTTAAAAATTAAGAGAATTAATTAATTATTTATTACAAATAATTTTTTCACGATAGATTCAATACTAAAGTACATGAGAAGGAGAACTAAAAACGAAACAGAATAATATGAAAATTAAAATTAATCATCTTCAAATATTAAGTACTTTTACCTAATAGATATATGAATAAAGATTAATATTAAAATAAATTCTTAATAACTATTAAGATGTGTCCAAGTTCACATTGGAACCAATAAATGAAATGGTATTAAAGTGTCAAAGAAACGTAGTGAATGTAGACACTAAAAATGAAACATTTGTGTGGTAAAGGCAAAACCCTAAATAAATGTGTTGGTCACTTGATGCATGTGATTTGGTGATAAATTATTTTCTAGGATTGTAATAAAGACATTCACAACCTTTAGTTCAAGAAGTCATTAATTGACAGTAGTAAAGATGAAAAGGAAGAAAGAAGAACATGAAAGTGAAAGCAAAGTTGAAAGCTTTTCATGTTTCCAAACTTTATTTCTTTTACCAAGAAAAATGGGAATTTCTGGAATTTAATTTTGGTTCTAGGTAATGAAAATTAAGTTAGCTAGTTTAAAGTAATTTTTTTTTATATAATTAGAACAAATTATTATTTTTATTGACAAAAATTATACTTCATCCGTGAAGATAACGCAAGTGCCGACCAAGTTTACACACTAATTAAAGCTGGTCTTTACGTAATAGGAAATCATTTTTTTAGACTTTTTCAATCTTGCTTTTTTAGTGTAAAATAAGAGAAAAACCAAACAAAGTATAATAACAAAATTACAAGCATAAAGATATAGCTAATAAAGGGGTGTCAAATATAGTAATATGATGTTCTATTTTTGTTTTCATTTTAAAACAACTTCAGTTTTAGCCTTTCTAAAATTTTAAAATTAATCGATACTTTCAGTTTCTAATAAATAATATTTTTTATTCTTATGTGTAATAATAACAATATTGTATTTATCAAGAGAATGGAGATATTTTAATAAAATTTTTTATTCTTATGTGTAATAATAACAATATTGTATTTATCAAGAGAATGGAGATATTTTAATAAAATTGTTTTAATAAGTGATATATTTATTATTATCTGTGATTTGTATTAAAAAAATTCGAATTAACGTTACTTTAGAATAAAGTATGATTGATATTCCATCTGTTTTTTAAAATATTTTATTTAAAAATAGAAAATTAAATACTTTTTATTCGGGAAAAAAAATCATAAACTAAGAAGAGAAAAACAAGTAAATAATCGTGCATTTTAATATATTCTTACCTTTACAGTGAATCTCTGACATGATATGATAAGAAAAATGACATGATGACAAGCTGTAAATACTTTTTGATGTAACTGTTTAAAATAATACATATATAATAAAAAGTACATTTGTAATTAAATATATAAAAAAATTATTAAAATATTTATATTAAGGATTGTAACGTAAGTGTGAAGAAAAAAGGGTGTTAACGGATCAAAATCCATGTGACAAATTGAAGTATGAAGTTTTTTGAAAGAGATATTCAAATGTATTACACCACATGTTTGAACAAAACCATCTTTCAAACAGAATATACATGTAAAAAAGAAAAATGCTTATTTAGAAAAATTAAATTCTAAATAAATATTGAAAATTTGAAGATTTAGTTTCAAGTTTCTAGATAGCTTACAAAAAATGGTTGGAAAATATATAAAGAGAAAACGAGTAGAAAGTAAAAAAAACTGCTCTGTGAATTTTGATGTTGCAGTTAGTGATTTAAAGTTTTGGGAAAAACATGGAAGGGAAGTGATGTAAGACATAAAATAGTTTTCCGTCTTTGCCGTTGAAGAAGTCGTCATCACAGATAATCATAGTACGTGTGCACTGTCTTTTCTCTCTCCTCTCACTCCACTCCTCTCCCAACTCTCTAACTTTCAGTTCCTAAATTAAATAATGCTCTTAAATAAATGAAGAATTCAAGAAAGTCTCAAACTTTCTCCTTCTCTCTCTCTGGGTCTGTGTAGGTCAAGAAGAAAGAGAAGATACTCTCCATTCTGCATTGCCTTGCTGTGCTGTCAAATTTATTCTTTTAATCTTTATTTTTGTTTCTTCTTTCTTTATTTCACCAGCAAAAACAAAAAATTAAGTCACTTTCTCCAACCCTTTTTCCTTTTTATGAAGCTTCTGCATTCTGTACCTTGCTGCTGTTTCTCTGCTCCTACCTTTCTCTTTTACCTTACAATGCTCCTCAATTTCATCCAAATTCCCTGCCTTTATGGGCTTTCAGTGTGCTACACGCTCTTCCCAGTGAAACCCATCTCCAGATTTTGATATGAATGCTCTTATTCTAACAAGTTGCTACCTTGAGAACCGAAGCTCAAGCACCCCACCAACTTCAATTTCTGCCTCAGCCAGTGCTGCTTCATTTGTTGTTTCATTTCTCTGAATTGCTGAATTCTGAGACTAACTTGTCCTTCTGAACTCTCCCATGCTTCCTTTCAGGTAATTGGTCAGTTAAAAGCGTGTCCTTTCTCTCTCTCTCTCTCCTACTAATTAAACATGCAAATCTGAGTTCTTGAGTTTTTTTTCTCAACATTTACAGTGGAATGTGCTACAAAGCAGTTTTTGGTTTCTTCTTGATGATAATTCTAGTGTTTTGAACACTTGGTTTTGGTTTTTTAGGATCTGAAGGTGCGTGAGGTTTTTTTATTTTTTATTTTTTTTACTTTTCACATTATGGTAAATTTTGTGATTGAACCTCTTTGACGGTTTCTGATCTTGTGATTTCAGTCACAATCCATCAAAAGGGGTGTGATTTTGAAGAAAAAAAAAAATCAATTCTCAGTGCAGTCATTTGTTTCAAAATTCCAGTCATTCCTCTTTCTTCCTGGGAAGCCAAAAAGGGGAAAAATTGGACGGAATTGCGTTGGCTGAAAATTATCTGTTTCAGAGAATAAAGAGCAGAATTTTTTATTTTAGTTATCAAATATTTCATGAAGTTATTACAAAGTTAAACAAGCCTACTCCTAACTTCTTAGAGCCCAAGTTAATTTTACAGTAAATGTGGTCCTTTCCTTTTCTTCTCCCTCATTTTTTCTTTTTTTGCCAAAATCTTAAGAAATTCTTTTTGTTTTCCATGAATCAAATTCTTCTTATAGCAAAAAACGCAATTTTCACTCTCTTCATAACTTGATCTATCTGTGTTCTCTAGTACTTATGCGTGTAAAACTAGAAGGGATTCGTTAGTTTGATAAAACGAACATTGTTCACTTCCTCTCTTTCCAAATCTTTCTTCACATATTGTCTTCACTGCTGTTTATTCTTTGTAATTGCTCAATAATTTGAGATGGACATGCTTAAAGCAATTTTTTTTTTTGGTATAGTTGTAATGTGATATGTTTTCCCCTTCTATGATTGAAAAAGATCCAAAAGATGCAAGTATTTTTGTTCATTGTCATAGTCCCCTCGCCCCCGTTTCTTTCTGTAGCTCTTCTCCTTACATATTGCAAGTAGTGATTATGGAGATTAAGTTACTTTTGTTCTTCTAGTGTATCTTTATATAAATGAAGCTAAAGTGAACTCTGCTTAAACCTTTTCACTATGCGTCTGCGATTTTAGGGGATTTAATTGTCTAGAGAAGACACTTAAAGATTCAATGTGATGATCTCTTGGAAATAAATTTTCTTTTGATCTGTATTTAATCGTCTGCTGATGTAGTAGTATATCTCTTGATAGATGTAAAAATACAGTGTCATTTCGATTTTCTTTTATTCATGCAAACTGCATTCCCCCAGTGTCTTTGATGGTGAAGATCTTACAAGCAAGCAAAAAGAGACTGCAAAAGTTTACCCTTGGCTTGCAATTTTTTATCTGTTTGGTGATCCTCAATCAAGATTCTTCCTCTTTATTAATCATGAATGGTTATACATTGTTTATTTCATTGTGCTACTGGATCCTAACTTTTGATTTATGGTTATGGTACTAATACAGGAACACATGATGACTGGCAAAATTTACTCCAAATTCAATTGTCAATATATTATTCCTTCCAGAAAACAACTCTCCATGAAGCTCCTTTCTAGTTTTCTTTTTGTCATAGTGATTATTTTCCCTTTGGTTATTGCTGATCTAAGTTCAGATAAGCAAGCCCTTCTTGATTTCGCTAATGCTATCCCCCACCGCCGAAACTTTGCATGGAATCCATCCACCTCCGTGTGCAAATCTTGGGAAGGCATCACTTGCAATGAAAATGGAACTCGTGTTGTGACTGTTCGGCTTCCTGGAGTTGGACTAGTTGGCACCATCCCATCCAATACACTTGGCAAGCTTGATGCTGTGAAAATTATTAGCCTTCGCTCCAACCTACTCAGTGGAAATCTCCCTGCTGACATGGCTTCTCTTCCTTCTCTTCAGTATCTCTACCTCCAGCATAACAACCTTTCTGGTGACATACCTGCCTCATTGTCTCCCCAACTTGTTGTACTTGATTTGTCATACAATTCCTTCTCTGGTGGCATTCCAGAGACATTTCAAAATTTTTCAGCATTGACTAGTTTGAATCTCCAAAACAACTCCTTATCTGGACAGATACCTAATCTCAATGTAACTCAGCTCAGGCTTCTGAATTTAAGCTACAACCATTTGAATGGCTCTATTCCTAAAGCTCTTCAGATTTTTCCAAATTCTTCCTTTGAAGGAAACTCACTTTTATGCGGACCCCCTCTGAAGCCATGTTCAGGGGTTCCTCCTACACCTTCTCCTGCCTTGACTCCACCTCCATCATCAGGGAGACAAAACTCAAAATACAAGTTGAGCAAAATAGCTATCATTGCAATTGGTGTTGGAGGAGCTGTGGTGCTATTCTTCATTGCTCTTGTTATTGTTATTTGCTGTTTCAAGAAGAAAGACGGCGGAGGCTCCAATGTAGGTAAAGGGAAGGGCTCTGGTGAGAAGCCAAAAGAAGAGTTTGGGAGTGGGGTTCAAGAATCTGAGAAGAACAAGTTGGTTTTCTTTGAGGGCAGTTCTTATAATTTTGATCTTGAGGATTTGCTGAGAGCTTCAGCTGAAGTCCTTGGAAAGGGTAGTTATGGTACTGCCTATAAGGCCATACTAGAGGAGTCAATGACTGTTGTGGTGAAAAGATTGAAAGAAGTTGTGGTAGGGAAGAAGGACTTTGAACAGCAGATGGAGATCATGGGAAGAGTTGGACAACACACAAATGTTGTGCCCCTTCGCGCTTATTATTATTCAAAAGATGAAAAGCTTTTGGTTTATGACTATCTCCCCACTGGCAACCTACACACACTCTTGCATGGTATGCATTTCTTTTCCTTAGTTTCTGTCAAATCTTCTAAAAAAATCAAACTTTCTTTTCATTTTTGGTAGAAAACATGTTTTCTGCTGACCCTTTTGTAGCCTTGTTTCATTTCTTTATAGATCATTCATTCATTTGGATGTTTTCACCTTAAACTGGATCCGAATTTCATTACAGGTGGAAGGACAGGTGGAAGAACACCCTTAGACTGGGAGTCCCGAATAAAAATATCCCTTGGAAGTGCCAAAGGACTTGCTCACATTCATTCTGTTGGTGGTTCTAAGTTCACACATGGAAACATTAAGTCCTCAAATGTCCTCATCAACCAAGATAATGATGGCTGCATTTCTGATTTTGGCCTCGCACCCCTTATGAACGTTCCTGCTACCCCTTCTAGAGCTGCTGGTTATCGTGCTCCGGAGGTGGTTGAAACCCGCAAACACTCCCATAAATCAGACGTGTACAGTTTCGGTGTCCTCCTTCTTGAGATGCTTACTGGGAAGGCTCCTCTCCAATCTCCTGGACGTGATGACATGGTTGATCTCCCCAGGTGGGTTCAGTCTGTTGTTAGGGAAGAATGGACTGCTGAAGTTTTTGATGTTGAGCTTATGAGGTACCCAAATATTGAAGAAGAAATGGTGCAGATGTTGCAGATAGCCATGGCCTGTGTGGCAAAGATGCCTGATATGAGACCTAGTATGGATGAAGTAGTAAGACTTATCGAAGAGATCCGGCAATCTGACTCAGAGAACCGACCATCTTCTGAAGAAAATAAATCTAAGGACTCGAATGTTCAGACTCCATAGATTAACTGTGCTTTTGCTTAACCAGCAAGTGACCATATGTATAAGAGTGAATGCTTGGTCAAGGTTTCTCAAGCTCTGTTCAAACCTTTCTGTCCATTTCTTCAATATTTCTCACAGATGTTGTTTCTTCTGTTATTTTCTCTTGTAGGTAGGTTGCTTTCCATGAATTCTTATGTATTAACATCATCATTCAATTAATGATCTTCATTCAAGCACATTTTCCTATGAAAAATTCAAATCTTATGTAATGATAATGTGACATTATTTCACTATTTATTTTACTAAATCTCACTTTCGTTAATGAAATATTTTAGATTTATAAAATTAATTACACTGCAATTAGGCCATAAACTTCACTGGCGTTCCTACTTCTATGTACCCTTCTTCACCTTTCCTCTGTTTTTAACATTTCCACTGTCACCCAGTTATTTTTGATCTCTCAACTTTGAGAAAACATTGATGTTATGTTTTTATGTAATCGATGTGGAGCTTAATTTGCATTTGAAATGACCCATCCAATAATCATTTTGTATTTTTAATAATTTAAATTATGTAGGTACAACATGGATAAAAGATTAATATTATTCATTTAAGATAAAAATGAAAAAACTTTGACTCAACCTAAGCTATTATCTGCATAATATATGCTCAAGGAAAGTTTCTTTGTATGATTATTTTAATGTTAACAACAATGAACATTGATTTTCTATTTAAAGGTTGTTGACATATCATTTTGCTGTGTAACACACTCTCGGTTACTCAACTGTATTTGTCCAATAATCTCTCTTTCTATTCCCTAATCAGTTAAAAATTTGCATTAAATTTCTATATAATAACTACATATATTTAACTATACAATCCTCTAAGAACCTCTCTTTGTTTATCCTCCAACCTTGATTTACCACAAATAGCTTCGTGCCTTTGTGGTCACAATAACTTGGAAAAAAAAACCATCATACAAATAACCCACCATCTAAATTAATCACGTGAAACCAAGTAACGTTCATTGGACAAAGGGGTGTCTTTGCTTGATCTTGAGGGTGGTGGTGATCATGGAGGCAGCACCGAGCAAGGCCGCGTTGGAGAAGGCTCCGAGCCGCCGGAAATCAAGCGGGCAGGTGGCCCTCGGCCTGACCTCTGACCGCCACACAAGCTCCACCCTCAATGAAATCGATACCTCCATTGACCACCTTGACAAGGGACGTTACCACCCATATTGGTTTGCATGCTGTGCATGGTCATGCCTTATTCTGTTCTTCTTCATCATAGCCTTTCTCTTTGCATGCATCACCTACTTGGCATTGCTCAAGTCAGGAATGCCAAAAGTTTACGTGAGAGGCTTCAACATAACCAAGTTTCAAGTTGATGAAGAGTCACATAAGATGAATGCAGTTATAGGGTTAGGGCTATTGTTCTCCAACAAGAATGATAAACTTAAGCTTTTGTATGGACCACTTAATGTTGAAGTCACAAGCGAGGATATCTTGTTGGGGAGGAACACAGTTGATGGCTTCTCTCAAATGCCCTTGAATGACACCAATTTGGACATGACTATGACAGTGAAAAATGTTGATGTTGACACGGATGCTGCAGATGACTTGAAATCAGACATCAAAGCCAATGAAATGGAGTTTAATGTATATGCTGGTGGGCACATTGGTTTTAAGGTTGGGAGTTTAGAGATGAACAATGTCCCTTTTCTAGCTTCTTGTCAGGAAATCAAGATGATGGAAGTGGATTTTGGAAGAAGGTCTCAATGTGATGTTAAACTCTTTGCTGCCAGGTAATGTGTATATTTCTGTTTGGAATTGGATGCATAGTTTTTGGTGGTTACCAAGGAGGTATGGTTCAAGAAAATGTTGTTTGCTTTTTACATTTTGATGTGCTTCTGTCCTCAGAAGTTTATGTCTTTATGTATATATCTCTAGCATGGGTAGATTTTGGATACCACAAAATATTAGAAGCAAACAAACTAGTTTCCTAATTGTTAATGTGTGCATTTTTGGTGCAGGCCTCCAACAGTTTGAAGAAAGAAACTACAAAACAAGTTTAGCTAAGCAGCATTTTATCACATCTCTTGAGGACAAGTCATTTGTTGATAGAGATTTGAGAGTTCCAGCCAATAGCCAAGTTTACTCACAAGTCATTAGAGACACAAAAATCTTTGACCTTTTTTTTTAATTCTAGATAAAATTCTGCATTGTTCATTGTGGAGATGTATATATATGGTCTAATTAAAGATATTGTTATGTTACAAGTTGCAACCATATATATAGAGTTCCACCAACAAAAAATTAACTAAAAATGAGATTTTGGGTAGCCAACCTTTTTAGTTAGGATCTTCAAAATAATAGTGTAATTAATGCCGTTTTAAGACCAATTTCAGAGTTTTTTAACCCACAAAACTTTGGATTGCTTTCAGTGATTACCTCACAATCCTATTATGGTATTGATTTGGAAATGAGTTATCGTATACATGATTAATGCAAAAATAACCAAAAACAAAATACAAGGGATGCATGAGAAGTGAACACAGTATGAAACTTAATGTGTGTATGAAACTCGTTATTTTTTAAAGACATTACCGATGCAAGAATGTTATTCAGATCCTAAGTTTACAATTTAGATTTCATCGAATTTTTTTTTATAATATATTAATGTAGAACGAGAGAATATAAATTTAAAATATTAAACATAACTAATATAGCACAATAAGACACACAAGAAGAAAAACAAAACCTCATAATATAACATTTATGTTAAAAATGAGTTGATACTTTAGAAATAATACTAACGAAAAAAATCATATACAAATCTTTTAAAGGAATGATAAAGTTTCATTGATGTTGTCTATTTAGAATTAAAATTTTACTCTGTAATATAAATGTAAACTATTTTTATATATCACTAAAATGAATCTTTAATTCTAATTAAAGAATCGTACAAATAACATTTAAAAAACTCAATATAAGTTTTCTCTACGCTTAAGCTTTCCTTTCATCGTTAGAGAAATAATCACAATTATAAACTCACAAAAATGTGTTGAAAAATTTAGAGCATTTTCAAGAGTAACTGTTAAAAAAATAAAAATAACTTTTTATTGAAATATATTAAAATGTTTTCTTTTATGACTTTTAATATATTTTTAAATGAATTAAAAGGATGAAACCTTTTTACATGTGGGAAGTTTATCCTACCAAATAGGACCCCTTACTTCATCTTCTTTTTCGTTTCTTGCACAATTAATGAATACTTTTTGATTTTCAACCTTATCTCTTGTTTTGGATCTCTCCATTTCCGACTAAAGGATTTAGAATTCTTTTCTCTTTCATCATTCGGTATAATTTTAACGCTTCGAGTTCACTTTTAATTATTCAACCCTTCATGTATGCATGATCTACCTTGTTTCGAACCATTCGTATTTAAGGGTTTTTAATTTGTGCATTTGGGTCTTGTTGAAGTAATAGACTCTTCTTCTTTGAGGGGAGTGGGACTCCAAATCTTAGTTGGAGACTTTTTTTCAAACCTTGACTAGGAGTTTACATGAGCCTTTAGGGTTTCCTATATTGAAGTCATTGGTTTATGAAGATAATTATTTTCTTATGTTAATTTGGGAATTTGATGTTGTTCAAGTCCCATGGTTGAGAATATGTTTCACCGGTGTGGTATATTCCTAGTTACAATTCATTTTCCTCCTGACTATCCATTCAAACCACCAAAGGCAATATTTTATCTCAATATATGTCTTACTTTAATTCCTTCCATTTGATGTTGTAAATATGTTTGAGATTTGTTCGATGTATATTCACACTGCTTGAAATTAAGTTGGCATCATCCCATGTTGTTGTATTATTTGAGTGGATTTGTCATTTTTGTTTATAATTTTGAATTATATAAATGTATTTTGGATGACAAGTTTGTGCGAAAATTAAGTGAGAAATGGAATCTCATTTTGAAATTTTTGTTGCATTTTTTTATTTCTTTTATGGTTTATCATTATTAGTATATATGCTCTTATTTCATCCTTCTCCTTTAATAAGCATGCATTGCTAGTTTATAAGTTTTTACTCTATCAACTAATCATAAGAAATCATCCTTGGTATGATTTTTAAAGTACTTATTTTAAAAGTCCATAAAACCTAATACTCCTTAGGTTTATATTGTTTTTCCTTATTATATTTTTGGGTTGGGAGGGGTTTGAAGGAAGGAAAACGGCCTAAGGTAGCGCCTTAGGCTATTTGTGTTACAAAGCCACAAATGTGCCTTTCCCACTGGCCTTATGCTGAAGTTGGCTGAGGTGAAGGTCTCCTAGCCATACTTGTTTTTTTTTTTTTTTTTTTATCGGCAACAAAAAATGAAAAAATGGGGGTAATGAGGTTGTTGTGATTCTCATCGTGGACGTGTTCTATGCATGCTGCAAACTAGAAAATTAAAAGAATGAAGAAGTAAATTAAAAGGATCTCTTCCACTAAAGAAAAACTCCTATTTTTACTACAAATTTATGCAAATAAAATGAAAAGATCCTAACGCACTGTTGTGTAATATTGGGTTTGACCTTAAAATTTAATATGTTTAGCACAAAAATATGTCTGTTGGAAACCACTAGGCATGTTACACAATAGAGACACTTTCAAAGTGAAGTCATCATAAATAGCTTTAATTGAAGTCAATGATAAATAATATAATAAGATTAGAATGATAATATATATATATAAAGAGTCATCACTTAGTTAATAAGCAACAAGTAAACAAAGGGTGATTCATTTATAAATGCAAAACAATTTGTGGCCTCAACGTAGATAATATGACACGTGCTTGATTGGCTACCATGCTTACTTGTTTTTGCTTCCTCTTCAAGTCAAAACCTAACCTACTTAAACTTTTTGAGCAAATTCCTCCTCCCTACAATTCTTGACCCTTATGATGTTAACGTTTTATTTATGTTGTTTAGTCCATTATTCGCTATTGTTCTTCCGCTCTTCCTCATATGATAATGATGAGTAATAAAAAAAAGTCCCCATTTCTCTTTATCTCCTTGGGAATGTCTCTCGTCAAATTTATAATCTCTTGAATACATCCACCCATATGGAAATTCCCTTATTAGTTCAAAACTTGATATTTTCGAGCACTAGACAAGTAGTTGGAACAAATTTGAATAAAAACTGTAGATTGAAGTCACAGGATCGAAGTTGCATGTGTAGCATTATACTTTGTGTCCCTGAATTACGTGACAATATTTTGCCTCGTAGTCACCCAAAAGTTACATTGCATATTGAAAAATTAAAGAAAGCTTGACCTTGTATCTTTTGTTTGTATGATTGATTGATATTCCAACTCACACAGGCACTGTTAATCAAGTATATCACAGCGAATAGACAAACTCTGCAAAATATTGTACTGAAAAGATATTACTGCCATCTGCAAGGTCATCATGGCTTGTATAAGCCCAATGCTCAACGGTATACTATACTTTCCATTCCTCACTCACTCACTCACTCACTCACCCATTTTTCTACCTTTTTTTTTCTTTTATTCAAGCCATTCCACCGCTTTAAAAACAAACTATAAAAAGTCACGTCAATGTCCCAGTTTCGAGGTCATTGCTTCGCCTCCTTCAACCACCCATTCTTCTTCTAATTTCCTAATTACAAAATTCCACCATCATGGAAAGATGCCATGTTAGTAATCATGGTCACTGGAGTTTATGTTAATTGAGAAAACTAACAACGCAGTTTCAGCAAAGTTTAACCGATTTTTATTATCGATTAAAGTTTATGAACAAAAGTTATTAGATTAATAAACACAAACACACACAAATATTTCTGTAGGGAAAGGATTTTTGTGTTGCCGACAGCGACATGAATGTGCACATAAACACACAAAGTGATTCATCACCCTCAGTCACTCCATTTTCCCTCCAATCTTTTCTCTCTCTATCCTTGGGTACCCAAATCAAATCCCCCACCTTCACGAGAAAAATATTTGCTTCATCCTTGAATGGGACACACCCTGTGCTGCACCATAAATACCCTTTAATCCTATCTCTCTCATCACCTTGCTCTCTTCTCTCCACACTATTCTCCTTTTTCCCGCCAACCTCACTCACTAACAACATCTTCTCTCTCTCTTCCTTACCCCTTGGAATAACCACCCAAAACCTCTCTCTTTCCTTTCCCTCTTCCTTCATGCAATTAAAACCATCACCTTTTCCCTTTCTTCATTCTCTTTCTTAAGATGACTCACTCACACCAACCTTTCATTTCCCTGCAACCAACCATGAAGCTCCACCACCCCTTCAACCCTCCCACCTCAAGCTCAAATTTTTACACCCACCCACCATGCAAACTCTCCAAAAAACCCCCACCACCGCACAAGAAGCTCCTCCGGGTCATCCTCACCGACCACGACGCCACCGACTCCGACTCCTCCGGCGACGATGAGGGTCCCAAAAGCCCGTCAAAACACAAAAAAGGGAAAAGAGAAATCACCCACATCACCATAAACTTTCCCTTCATCCCAGAACCCCCAACACCAACCCCAACCCCAACGGTAACACCTTCTCCTTCCTTTTCCACTGACACGACCCCTTTAACCCGACCCAAGAAACGGCCCGCCGCACCTCGCCGCCGGAACAAGTTCCGAGGTGTCCGGCAGAGGCCATGGGGACGGTGGACCGCCGAGATTCGCGACCCGACCCAAAGAAAACGGGTCTGGCTCGGCACCTTCTACACGGCGGAGGAAGCCGCCGCCGTGTACGACGAGGCCGCCGTGAAGCTCAAGGGCCCTGACGCCGTCACCAACTTCCCTCTCCCCGCCACCGGAAAAAGAGAGCTCCAAGTTTCGCCGCCGGAGGCGGCCTGCTCCGACGATGGTTTCTCTTCGCCGACGTCCGTCCTCGCCTTCTGCGACGATAACTCCTCGCCGTTCGACGGTTTCCGTTACGGTGAGGTCGATGCGTTCGGATTTGACATCGACGCGCCGTTTAGTTTGACAGACGTTAACTTGGGCGTGCTGAGTCAGCGCTTTGGGAAGGAAGAGTTCGGCGAGTTTGACCCGGACGAGTTTCTGACGTGGCCAAGTTAATGCTCATGTGGTCTTTTAGGAAAAACTTAGGGACTGTTTAGTAATTCTAGTAAGTTTTTTTTTATCGTATTCGGTTTTGTGTTTTGTTGAAATTCCAAACTACCCTCGTGACTATGTTTTTGTGCAGCTTAGAAGAGTCTTAGAAGAGTGTAGAGTGCTAGAACAATAGAAGTGAGCATTTTAGTAATCTAATTAGATAATTTTGTCCTATGTTAATTTTTGTAATTAATTCCGATCTTATGAAGAAAATAGTGAAGAATGAGTGAATATGATGGAAAATATTATATATTTACAAGGTAAAGTGTTATATTTTGCTACCATACATCATTACTTTTTTGTTATTCTAAGGGCAAAACTAATGATTGGATTTTTATTTGGAAGATTTTGGTCCTATGGTTGGTCTTTTGGGATTCGTTAGGTAGTTGGAGGGTACCAGAATGATATGCCTAATATTTTAATTATTTTCATAAAGAATTGCCAATTACAAATCCTTCACATATTTTTGCCAAAAAATAGGAAGAAAAACTTAAGGGGAGTTTATGGGGCATGAAATCATTTTGCAATAATGTATAATTATAATTCCGAAGGATTTAAGGATTGAAAAAATATTGATTTCACCACTCTGCTATTTATTTTTGTTAAATTTTGTAAAATGAATTTTGTTAATTTTGATAAAAATTTGATAGTAATTTTCTTTTAATCTAGGATGGAGTATAAGCAGCAACTTATACAATAGTTGAGATGGAGAAAACATTGTATGGTTGTATGGGAGGAATTGAGATGGACATTCTTCTATAAATGTTTCTTTAATTGAAAGCTAAAATACAATCATTTACATAAGTCGCATCAACTTGCACTTTTATAATCTCTCCCTTTTTGTTTTACATATAACTAAATGTTATTTAAATGTAAAAATTGGAAAATTCTATATGAAAAATATTAATAACATACTTTCTTCACATTTTTATCAGGTTCTTTGCATCATTGAAATTTATTAAAAAATTCGCAAAATTTGATGGGACTTACGTCTGTAGTATTCTGGTCTCCTAATTTTCAATAAATTATAACTAATAAAAAAGGATTGTGTTTGAGGAAATACTTTTAACTCTCCCCTTTGTTCTATTTCATATGTTGGGAGAAAATTTTTCATAGATACGAAATAAAAAAAAGAATAGTTTACTCATAATTTAAAAATAAAAATTTGCAAAGACTAATATAAAATTACGTCTACAAATTAATCCATGCATAACTTGTAAATAAATCATTGTTTCTATAAATTAATTCATACATAAGTCAATATTAATTTGTAAATAAATTATTTTTGTTTGGTTTTTCTCTACAAAATGTGTTTTAAAGAAAATTTTTCTAAGCAAGTCCATGAAACCAGTAATTGTCTTCCCAACAATCTCACGTTAACTAATTTGTACACAAAATTAATGTACTCTGTAAAATTTACATAAATTTTATTTTAATAAATAATACTATGATAGGATTAGAGACGAAATGAATTTATAGTATATAAATATATCCAAATATTACTTTAATAAATTACTAGTTTTGCAGAATTAAGTTAAGTTTAATTTTTATTACATTAATAAAAAGTGTTAGAAGCATTATGGAACAGATATCTTTAGTGAGGGTTTGCTTCCTCGGAGGTAACTTTCACTTTATTATGTAATCTTTATGTACTTTATTGCCATATAAAAAGACACAGATTAGTTTTATTTTTATTTATTTAATTATTATAATTGTCATTTCTTTTGGGTACATTTTCTCGACAGTTTTTAAGTCATAATCAGATTAATTTATTTTTAAGAAACAATACCTTTAAAGAATTTTTTTTTCATAGACAATCAAATTATAAATACCTATTACGTACTTTCTTTTTTGTACTATTAGAAAATCTATATAAGATCACAGCTTCAATAATTTAAACAGATAACGTATCTCCTTTACGAGACCTTGGCCATTCATTTAAAAAGGAAATTACCATATTATCATATTTTAGAAATAATTGTATTGCGTGTATAAACTACATATTAATATAAGAGAATTGCTTAAATTAGCTGGATATGAATATAAGTATAGATTAAAATTTAATTTCTAATTTGGTATTAAAATGGAAATAAATATGTATATATTTGTTAAATTTATAAAATATAAAAGAATTAAGAGATCAAATTTACATAATTGCAGTACTTATATAAAACGGAAACTTATAAAACTAAATCCCTATCATTGTAAGAGCTATAATACCAAAAATATAACTAAAACTTAAAATATATTTGTCATGAGTATTATTTAGAAACTATATACTATAAACAATTTTATTTAAACGAGATAGAACTATTAGAGTATAATAGGTACGTATTGAGAAGGGAATTTTACATTATGAAATAGTTATTATGAAAATTAATAAACTTGTTTTTTTGAGGTAAAAAAAAGTTAATATATTGAGGAAACTAATTGTAGTATTTATTCAAAAAAAGATTATAAAAAGCGAAATTATTAGGCTAAGATGCTGAAAGTGCATGAAATGGTTGATTTGGTGGGTCCTATGGTTGGTCACAAAACAATGTCAAGAAAAAAAAAAAAACCCAAATAAAATGGGAGGAGGCACTTTCCACTTTTCTTCTATTCAATCTTAAATTTTAATTCTAACAATAAAATAATTATTCTCTGTTTCACACACACACATGTTTAAACTTATCATTAATTTAGTATTTTGAAAATTGAAATAACCATTAAAGCATTGTATCACTACTTGAACAATACTTTTAACAATTTTCTATGGTAATTTTAAAGTATCAAGTAGAGATTATTTCCATTCCAAATTTAAATGTTTTCTTACTCAAAACGTGCCAATTAACGGAAGATACAGTAGCATCTTATTCTTCGGAGAAAATGTATTGTATACACATAATTCTGAACAATTTTTATATGATAATAAGTAAATAAGAGGAAGAAAAATAAATAAATTATGTGATTATCAAAAAAGGGAAATATAAATTATACAAGGTACTATATACACGTATTATACAAACAATATAACTATCAAATTTGTTTCATGTACGGTTTTCGGAATATGAAGCTGGTTCGCAAAGTTTCGGGTAATTTTTTCATAAAAAAATTTAAGATAAATTTAAAATAAGATAATATACATTTATATATAAATTAAAAAGTATAAAAAATTACTTTCAATTTAAACTAAGCATTTCTGAGTTTTTTTTTTTTGTTATAAATTACTTGTATCGTTGATTGTTATGCTACGTGGAACTTCAATTCAGAATTTCATTAAATATCAGAGAGTGGTGACAACCCAAATGCAGAAATTTGCAACAATGGTGACACATTGTTTAGGTCGATTTCAAGATTCATAAATTCATAGCATTTGTGCAGCTTGCAGTTACAGATAAGATTAAGAAGAAAGACACATAAGAAATGGAGAAAGTGGCATTGCCTCATTGGGTAGCTCTGTTTGTCTCTTACCTCACTCATTGGATCCATTCTCCACTACAAGACAAACTCATATTCATTCTAACCATTTTCAACTTCTTCCTATTCTAGCCCTCATCACTTTGCTTCAATCAATAATCCACCAAACCATTTCTAGTGCTTCACATGTCACATAATTGCAATTTCACTTACATGTTTCTATGTTTTCCTAGGCTTTCATTGATTAGGTAATTAATATTTAATTTATTAGGTCCATATAGCAATGAACAAGTGAGGAACATATTCATGGAGAAGCCATCATGGAATACCACAAAGTTACATTCACATTGGAAGACACTCAAATTTTGGTTCCAACCCCACTACCTATTTTTCTTTCACAATTGCCATGCAATTTCTTTATTTATTTTTAAATTTCACACTTGTCTATTAAAAAAATTCTAAATGTTGATTATTAGATTTATCTAATCATCATTTCGTTTATTGATTTTCTACCAACTACAAAAGTAACACTATAGACAAATTTCAGATCAGATAATTACACTTGTCCCGGTTTACTAATGAGTTTCTTAATTTGAAATAACCAAATTTTAAATAAATAAATTATTGGAGAGATTCGATGTGTCACGTTCAATTTCTTGAATTTAAGAAAAATTTCTTATAAAAAAGTCCTTCTAAATAAAAATACAAATTTATAACAGTTAAACAAATTCTTAAATATTCTGTTTGAAACGTAATTAAATAAAAAAAATTATAAAGTTTATCAAGATATTTCGAAATTATTGGAATAAAAGTGAATGCGTGTTTCTTGTAAGATGATGCGGTAATATGAAAATCACAAAAGTTATTGTAGTTGTAAGGAATTTCCGTTGGAAATGTCTGAGTTATAAAATTATTGTGTCCTATTATCAGTTAATTATGATATTTGTTCTTGAGATATTATGATAATATTATTATTTATTTATTTACGATTTAATTTCACTAATAATACGATTCTGTTGAATAAACTTTAGATACTTGATATCAATTTATGTAGAAAAAATGTCAGCTTAATTATTTAGGCTGATGATGATAAGAGATGTTTAAGGTTAATAAATAGCATGATTATGCTTTCTTTGTCATTATAACGTACAATTGTTCACTGGGATTCTTTTATTGAAAACCTAAAATTTGGGGTGTGTGATTCAACCAAAAAGTGTTATCATGCAAAATAAAGTTTAGCTTTCAACGATTCAAAACATAGGCAAATTCTGGTGTATAATATCATATTTTCAATAGATAACTGCTTTCATTGGTGTTATAAATTCATCTAAATAAGATGTGTTTTTTTAATATAATTTTTCTAAAAAAGTGGTAAAATGATTATAGACAGTATAATGAGTTTCTTTAAATCTTTAATACAGTTAATTAAAATCGATATTATTGTTGATTAAAGTAGAGCATTTGCAATTGGTTTATATTTATTCTAAACCTAGGTTTTTATTAACTGTCTTGATATGATTTTACCAGTGAAAAAGGTTAATTTAAGTTCTATTTAGGAATAAAATGAAGATAAATTATCATCTTTTACAACATTAGTTTTCTTAAAAAATAGTATAGATTAACCTATCTTATAAAATGATTGGATTTTCCTTAATTCACTTAACATATAAATGAAAAAATATTAATTCAATTTGACCCACATGAATTTGTAGGTTAAATTTTAAATAAAAAAACTATTTTTAATCATTTTATACATAAAATTTAAGATTCCACAATTACGAATTAAAAATTTCATAGATTACATGATTAAAAAATAAAAAAAATGTCAACCCAACTTATTTCTCAATTTTTTATAAACTTCAACTTTTCTTTTAGGTTGTAACATTATTTTTTTATTATCTATCTATTCCAAATTTTCATATAATAAATAATAAAATCAAGAATTAATGTTTTAATTTAAATTATTTTTGTAATCATGTGCTTTTTTTTTTTCAGTTGATGGGTTTAGAGTTTAATTTTTAGCATTCAAACTACTACACTTTCGATCTATATAGATGGATTCAATTTTTAAATCATGATAAAATATTTAGAAAAAAAGTTTTAATCTAACCTAATTTGTAATAATGTGATTTATCCTCCAAATTAAAATTACTTATGTTGGCACTAGTGAATAGAGATTTTTTTTTTCACTAAGGTGATGTAATTTGGTTTGATATTTACATAAATACGTAATTTTTTTAAATTAGAAATATAAATAAATTATTTCTGTATGACACAAAATTATTGAAAATGAATCGTGTTAGTAAACACAATTTTGGCATTTTTTTAATTGAAGTTATTATTTTACCTACAAGATTTCATTGGATCAAACATGGTTTTGATTAATTAATCTTTTATTTAGAATGGGACACAACTTCTGTTTTACTTTTTTATTTATATTGAAGTTTTGCCAGAGCACACAGTTAAATTTCAACTAATTTCTTTTATAAAATATATTAATAATTAAATTATTTATAATTTAATTAGAATTATTAAAAAACTAACACCTATAATAACATTTAACTAATTTGAATTTGATTCTAACAATAAATTATAAATTATTTGACGTAAAAACCAGGATCATTCTAGAAATTCAAATTTGAATCAAATTACACCACTTTAACGAGAAAACAAATAAATTGTTAGATTTGTGGCTTTGAAAGATGTGAGAGGGACAATGGCACAAAGCAGATGCCTAAGGTAACAACACTTTCAAAGATTATTCAACAAAACAAAACACATTTTGGAAAACGTCATGAGTGATCAAATGTATGTTTAATACGGACATATTTAGTGAAACTTTTGTATTTGAATCGTATAAAAACTCGTTATATTTACAATAATTATAATTTTGTTAATAGAATTAATCCTTAACCTAATAAGCGGAAAAAAGTCCATTGTAGAAAAAAAAATGCAACTTTTTAATAAATAAAAATAATAATTGCAGTTCAAGGAAATAATTTTTAATGCAAAAAGTAGCTGGGTTCTGCATCAAATCAGGTAGGTCAAGTATATGTAAGTGAAACTTAAACAAATTTTGATAAAGATTATTTATATTTAATTCAGCGAAATATATATTCAAATTTTTTTTGTTATTTATAAAAAATAATAGTAAACAATTTTTAAAAAATAATCTAAAATTTAGACTTTATAAAAGGCTTATTTTTGGGACACGAATCAAATAATTGAAAATTGGAGAAGATGCAGACTTTCCCTGTTCCTTCAGTTTGAAGAAACCATTCTTGTGGTCTCCTGGTTTGGACTATTGAAGACTCAGGAAGTTATGTTTAAGATCTTTTTCAAACCCAAATTATCATAATTTTATAGTATTTAGCTTTTGTCTAAAATATAATTTTTGTATATTATAAACTAAAAGTCAAAAGTATAAATAGTTTATACAAATGATTTTTTTTAAAACTAAATTTTAATGCATGAACTTCTTTTTAGGAATTTATGAAACTAATATCCCAAATTAAATTTACAGTAATATTCCTATAGAAAACCAAAGTATAACCCATTGAAGCACTCGTCACTCCTATGATATTGATTGAATGATGGAAGAACAGAAAGTAATAAGAAACCATTTGTGCCCACACATGAGCAAAATGACGAACAAATACTAAGTCTAATTAACATAGTCTTTCATGAAATGATGAATAAAATTCAATTTTCTATCCGAATAGATGCTTGTAGTGAATACACACTTTCTTTGGCTTTGAACAAAATTGCATGAGATACACGTGAAAGAAAAAGAAAAACTAAATGTTGAAAAGTGCACTGTGGCTTATGGTTACTAGGAAATTTCAGGAAAAGTGAATGAGAATAGTGGCAGCACATGGTGAGAGAAAAAGTGAATTTGTTGGCAACAACAAGTACATAAAAACAACCAAAATAATGTTTATAAGACATTTGATAAAAACCAAAATCCAAAATTCTACCTTCCAAGAAACCTCCCAACACTTTTGTTTTCATTTCTGATTGAGACCCTTCATTCCAATTTTCAATTCTTTCATTTCAGACCACCTTTCAATTTCAACAACAAAGTTAACATTAACTTGGAAGTTGGCTATCATGGCCCTAGATTCTAGAATCTACAATATACAAGGTATCATATTTTTTTAATATTAAACTCTGATTTGTTTATTTTTTTATAGTAATCTTTCGAAAAGTATAACTATATAAATATATGACATTCTAACTAAGTATACTTTAGGAACCACATGAATTGGTGGTGGCAGATACTGAAAATAACGACATGTGCAGGAGTAACATTTGTAGAGTATAAATAACAAAACAATCTAAACCTCTATTTGTTTCAGTGTTGTGTAATGATTTAGTTCTTAAATCATGATCTTATGAAAGATAGAAAAGATCATATGTTGGAAAGCATATAGCAATATTAAGTCTAGATAGATAGAAAAAATCATATGTTTCTAAATTGATATTTCTTTTTAACTGTGATTTTTAATATTAGGGATGTATAGTTATATGGTATTACAAAAAATCTGTGTTTCTTAGCATAGGTAATCTTATATTTTTGTTCACAATTTGTATTAGAAATTGTGGTATGACTATTGTTTTCAATAATTAGAAGTTAATAAAAAAAGTGTTTTTAAATCAAAATTATCAAGTACTGATTATTCAGAAAATGAATTTAGTTATGCTATCAATTCTATTTAATATATTTTTTCAATACCTTCATCTAAAGAAAAAGAATCTTTACTTTTACGCTTAGGTATTGGTTTGGATAATTAATGTCACAATTTTTTAAAGATATATAGCCATTGTTAAATGTAGAAGGATAAACTGTTAAAAAAAATAAACAATTGTAATTTGAGCCTTCAACCTTCCATAGGATCTCGAAGTATTTTTACTAACTTTGGTCCTTTTTAGGCTAATTATAAGATTTTTTTTACTAATTTTATTAGGAGTGTGGAATATTCTTACAAACTTTAGCACTTTAAGTTAATTATCAGATTTTTTTTTTTATAGTTATGTTATGAGTGTAGAGTATTTTTACAAACTTTAGCTCTTTAAGTTAATGATGGGATTGTTTTTACATGTTATGAGTGTAAAATATGTACTGAATTTATTACTGATTAATTTTTATTGAAAAATTTAACTAATAACCTTTAATGGGGTTTATTCTCCCAATAGTACATTCACTCAAGTTTTTCATTGTTTAAAATCTATATATAATTTTACTCCAAATATTATTGGTTGTATCAAGTAAGATTGCAAGAAAAAGTACTAAGAAAAAATTGATATTGAACTGGAAAAGAATATGATCAAATTGAATTGGAAACCAGCACACCCAAATCAAATTGAATTATTTTTATTTGATAAATTGTTTTCTAAAAGTTGAACTGAATTGATAATAAATTAAATAGAATTGTTTTGAATGCGAACGAATTGAATTTTTAACACTTAAATAAAGATTGTAATTTTAACAAAGTGATATATAGAGTTCCACTTTTAATATCATTTAAATATTGAATAAATTACGTTAAAAAATACATTAAAATCGTTTACTATTTTCAACCATTTTCCATTATTTTCAATTATAAATAATTTTTTCAGATAATATGTACTAGATTAACATATCGACATGCTAATATGATTACAATTAAGTGGTGGATAAAATCATACTTAGAGTACTAATTCTACAATAAAATAATTGAAGCACTTAATAAATATCCATTCAAAAAAATTTAGAATAGTTTTTTTTTACTCAAATTAAGATAACCTCCAATAATGAATAAACAAAACAATTTTTGTAATTTTTTTTCCTAACTTTTTTCACATTCCCTCTCTTGTGACCTCAATTGAAAAAAATCTAATTGAAACAAAATTTTCTCTGTTGTAAGTTTTTTTTTGCCCTCGTCTCTTACTTTTTAACAAAACAAAACTTTCACGTGCTTTCTTTTTTTCATCTATGCAATCTCATGCATAATTGTTAAATTTCTTATCTCGTCATAAAGAATATTTTATTCATTAATTTCTTCATATACACACTGACCTTCCATACAAGTGTTTGGAGGAGAATATAGTGTGAGAAGAAAACAACTGAATTTAATAAGGATCATATCATCTTAGAACTTAGAAGGGTGAAAATAGTATTATTAGATTGTGAGAACCCTTCTAAGAAACAAGGAAGAAGGGATGGAAGGGTTCATTAGCAATAATAATTCATTAGTATGTTAGAATGGAAGGGTTCGTTAGCAATAATAATTCATTAGCATGTGAGAATGGAAGGGTTCACATTTAAGCCAATTGCTTTCTGCACTTTGAACCTGCATCTTCGGAATTTTTTTAAATAATTATTTTATTTTTTAAAAATACCTTTCAGATTACTTGTTTCAGAAATTTTTCTAAAATACATTTTTCAAAATTCATGAAACACATTTTTGAGAATAGGATAGTATTTCTAAAATAAGATTTTTAAAATAAAATTTTCAGAACCCGTAAAATATATTCTAGAACAAGTCTTTTAGAACAAGATTTCTGAAACATATATAATATTTTTCAACATATACTTTTTGGAATAAATATTTCAAAAAAAACTTTAAAAAAAACATAAAATATACTTTAAAAAGAGTTTTTCGAAACCATATGATGATGGTGATAACAGTGATAAGTATAGGTCATTTTGGTCATTTTACCTAATTTTGGGGTTGCTGATTGAAAAATGGACGTTTAGAAAGTAATTGAATTGCCCGCATTTATGTGGGTTGACAATTGGTGCTTTGTGTATGGGTTATGAAATTTTCTGCAGTCCATCACTTTTAGCCTGCATCCCATCAGTTTTAAAAATTTTCAGTAATACCTTTAGTAAAAATACATTATGAAAAATACTTTCAAGGAATATATTTTGAAAAGACTTTTCTAAAATAAAATATTTATATTTTGAAAAAAAACTTTATAAAATATATTTTCGAAAAATATTTTTCAGAAATAAAATTTATATTTTGGAAAAAAAATTTGGACTATATTTTTGAAAGTTATTTTTCGAAATATAAATTTGATGTTCCATAAAATACTTTCTAAAACTTTTCCATAAAATATTCATAACTTTTAGAAAGTTTAAAGTCTTATCCATAATTGATAATAATTTTATGGATAAGACATTTTAGGTAAAGTTTTAAAGTCTAGAGTTTAGGATAATAATTTTAATACTATTCGTTAAAGAAAAGTTTAACCATCATATTTTTGTAAACAATACTAATAAAATACTCATTAAAGAAGAGTGGCTGTTTTAGTACAAGTATTTGTGGTGTTTCAAACAATAACTATTTGAATTAAGAATAATTATATTTCAAACAATACTCATTTTAATTAAATATGGATACACTTTAAATAATATTCATTTTCCTAGTTTTACACATGAATGAGTTTATGTATGAATAAAATTTATAAATAAAGTGAATAGAACTTTCGAGTGTAAGAAAGACTAATTATTATTATTATTTTTATTCTTATTCTTCTTTCTTGTTATTGTTATTCGAGTACGTTAAGTTGATTTTGGATAATGTAAAAACCTAATTTAATTATGTAGAACGTTATTCCTTTTTATTTTTTCTGGAATGGTTTTTTTTAGTGTTTTTTTTTTCAACATTGCAATCAATGAATTAATTATTTCCACAACAATTTTGTTTATAAAATATAAAAATGTCACTGCCAGCTCTATTCATTTAATGATAATGGTAGGTCTAACTAAAAACTCTCTCAAATATCTCATGATTATTTTAAATTCAAGTCAAATACAAAGAGTTTAAATGAATAAGACATTTCAAGAAATATTTACGAAAAAACTTGAATAATTAATTTCCGCACAATGTAAATCAAAATCTACATTAAAAGAGAAAAGTATTATATTGTAAAATGGTAAGTTTGAAAGTTGAGTCAAGAAAAAAATTAACTATATATACGTTAAAAGTTGAAATTTTAATTCATGATTAATATTTTTAGATATATTTATATAAAAAAAGTTAAAGTAACACACATAATATTAAATTTTACAAAAAAAAATAAAAATATGTTTTCTATTCATTAATGATTTTTCAATATAAAGTAAGTTTGACTAAGTAGTTAATTAATTCCTAAAAAAGTTAGTTGATGTCCTTAAGGGGTGTTTATTAGAGAGAAGTCTTTTAAAATTTTCAAAAATCTTCGGTTAAAAATTTCAAATTCCTACATCTTTTATGACAATTTTCAAAACAATTCTCAAGAATATGTATAAAATTCTTAAAAATAGTTTTTTTTATTAAGTTTTTCACTGATTCTTTTTCCTACGTCTAACAATTTAGACATGCATTTCCAAAAAAAAAAATTATTATTAGAAATAAAAAATATATATTTTGTATATCAAACACTTACATATTTAAGAATATTGAAAAACAAATCTATGAAGTTTTGCTTTGTTTTATTTAAGTCTCTTAATGTGATCATGATGTTTTAGTCTGTAAACATAAATATATGTTAATATCATAAATTGTTTGCAGTTTTTGACTTAAGACTATTTTGTGCCTTTTTTTTTATTCTTCTTAGTTTCCTTATTTAATTAGAAGCATTAGAATAAAGAGGGATAAATTTTGAAGAGAAAGCAAGGCAAATACTACAAACACTCATCCTTTGGATATATCCCTTCATATCTTATTCTCCATTTTCATCAAAACTTTGACACACAACAAAAGCAAAGTCTAAAGTTTAGTAACAGGTATTTCTTTCTCATTTTCAAATTTTGCTTCTTCGTTCATCATTTTTATTCATTTTCTTCTATTGTTATTTTATTTTCTTTGTATACGATGGATTCTTAGGCTTCACCTCATGCTATTTCAATTCATGTTCTTTCGTTTTCAGTCCATTTCATTTGGAGGGAACCTAATCATTCTTACTGTTAAATTCATCTCATGGAAGTGTAATTTGGTTGCTTATATTTTTATTATAAGTTATATATTCTATCAATGGTAATAAACGTTTGTTTTAATTCTTCAACATCAAGTATCGTTGAAAATTTTTATTTATATAACCAGTAATTAATTTTTTTATTTGATAACTTCAATTTTCATTACTATGATTATCAAACACCCTACTACATATTCATTTTCTTTCATATTTTCACAACGTTTACAAAGGATTTTGGCCCATTAATTAATTTTGAACCAATTCAACTACTTTTAGTGATTTTTAATAATTTTCAAGGTTAAACCAATCATCCAGTGACCAATTCCCAATTCAACCAGCTGGAGCAACTAATTTGATCCAGTTCTTACAAAACTGTAAAAAATGTTATCACTCTTAAGATGGTATAATGTAATGTTCAAAATTTTCAAGAAAAAAAAAATTATCATGTTCAAATAGAAAAACGATGCAGGACACAATTAACATGTCTTTTTTTCATTATTATTTTCAGATTCATTCCAACAAATTAATAAAAGGATGGAATCAAAAAAGTTGCAGTCTTTGATGTGGAGCAAACTCATGAGGTCCAAGACTGCTAAGTGGCATTCAGAAAATCTTAGAAGTATGTAATGCAAATTACAATTTGAATAATCTTGTGATCTGCTTTTCTTATCATTGTCAAAAGCAAAAGAAAAAAAAAAAAGCAAAAAATATTATGTCTAGTAAATAAAGTATTCATCTTTTGCTAAATATATTTAAAATAAAATATAATTATAACTTTATTAAATATCACCTAATTAAGTTCAACATTTTGAGTATATAAAAGTTGTCAACTCAACCTGACCACACCCATATTAATTGTTGATAGAATGTTGACTCTTTAATAGATTAATATAGTTATAGTGATGAATAAATTCATTTAAATATTTTTAATTACTAAAAAATATTAAATAATTTTAATAAAAATTGCATGATTTTGTTTCCTTCAGAATATTAGTTGTCTTTAGCAGGAACTAAGTATTTGTACCTCAAGAATATATTAAGTGTTATATTATTATCTTGAAAATACTATTATGATAATCAGAAAACAAAAATGGAATATTTAGCTTCATTTATTACTAATATTGAACTGCATGAACCTCACAACAAATATTAAGAGGTGGTTGTGAGAGAAGTTGCAGTGGTAATATCCTTAATTAAATCCATCTGTATATGTGATAATTAACAAACCAAAAGGTTCTTGTTAACAACAAAGCCATATCTTCTGTTCTTGCAAATCGACATTTGTAGCTAGCTTTAACAAGGTTAAGGACACTTCCACATTCTAAACAAGGTAAAGATAAAACAAGAAAACAAAAAATAACGTTGGTGTCATGTTATGACCTCTTGTTTCCATACTCTCTTCCTCACAAAACATACTGGAAAAAAAAAGGGATTCACCATTCCCAACTCTGCATTGCAACAGTTGGGAAGGGTTGTCGGAATCTGTTTTTTTTTTTTTGTTTCGTTGTTTTGTTCTAGATTTCTCATCCAAATCTCAAAGCAACATAATCTTATTCCATAACAATTTACATATATATATATATATAGACACACACATATATATACATACTTTTCACCTTGTCTATGATCATCAAGAAAATGACAATACGATCGTTAACCACAGAGATGGAACGCAACGTGAGGCAAATGCAGAAGCTGATTGAAGATGATGGAGATTCCTTTGCCAAGAAGGCTGAGATGTATTACAAGAAGAGGCCAGAGTTGATCTCTCTTGTTGAAGAGTTCTACCGTGGCTACAAATCTTTGGTTGAACGTTTTGATCACAGCACCTCACCGTGTGATCTTCAATCACAAGCTTCTGGGGTTTCAGATTATGAGCCGCATTCTAACATGCCTTCTCCCTCTCCTAGGAAGATGGGGCGTCGCATATCCACCAACCGTGCCCCGGGGTTCGATGTGTTTCTTGGTTCTGGTGGGAACGTGAATAGCTTTGATGCGTGTCAAAAGGATGGAGATGGTTCTTCTACTTTGACGGAATCTGATGAGGATTATTATGATGATACCTCATCTATGAACAGTTTTTCAGGCTTCTTTGGGAATGGAAATGATCACAGAAGGGTGATGGAATTGGATATTGATATACCACATGATGGGAAGGAAAAGCTGTGCAATGAGGAGGAACGTGTGAAAAATGCTGAATTGAGAATGGAGAATAATGCAGAGGATTTTCGTGCCAAGATCAATGCCTATGAACAGGAGCTAAGGAATGTGAATGAGAAGTTGAGGCTTTCTGAAGGGGAGATTAGTAAGCTGAAGATTGAGCTTGAAATGTACAGATCAAATGAATCAACGAATTTGAAGGGTGGTGATGGATTATCTTCAACTGTAGAAGGGATCAGGATGGAAGGGGAATCTTTGGAGTTGAAGAAACTTCAGGAAGAGCTAAGGATGACCAATGAAAAACTTGAGTCTGCAGAAATGCAAGCTGTTTCTTTGAAATTTGGGGCTAGTAAAACATTTGAAACTATTCAGCAATTGCAGGAACAGCTTGACTTGGCTCATAAGGACATTGCTTCTTGGAAAATAAAGTTCAACGCTCAGAAAAGAGAAAACTCAAAACTTCAAGAAAGGAATGCAAAGATGAGAACTAATGTAGCAGACCGGGATCATGAGCTCAGGGACTTAAAAGCTCTTCTATCTGATGTAGAACAGAAAATGTTCTTTGAGAGATCAAGTTTGAAGTCTGAAATAACCAAGTTGTTGGGAGAAAAGACTCTTTTAGAGCAGAAGATCAAAGAATGTGGATGTCAATGCCAATCTTTGGAAGCAGATATAGAAGGAATCCACTCTGAAGAAATAGAGAGGGGAGAGACCCTCAAAGGAGAAATTGAGTTGTTAAAGAAAGACACTGAGGACAGCAAAAAGTATACAAAATATGTGAATGAAATTCCTGAGGCTTTGAAATCAGAGAGAGATAACCTCAATGCAGAAGTTGATTCACTTAAGAAAGTGATACATTCAAGAGATAATGAGATTAAAAAGGCTCATAAAAAAGTGGAGGAACTAAAATCAAGATGTAAGATACTAGAGGAAGAGATTGAGAGGCAAAGGGTTGAGATCTTAGGAGGAGCTGAAGAGAAACGTGAGGCCATAAGGCAGCTATGCTTCTCACTTGAGCATTACAGAAACAGGTACAATATACTTCGGCAGGCTTTCAGAGGAAACAAGAGGGTTCCTGTTTCAGCCACCTGATATGTCAACATGCTTGCCTCACTTGCATGTGACCTTGTACAATACCATCCTTCCTTCCTGTTTTGTATTTATGCTCTTCATGTTTCTGTGTCTGTGATGTCTTTCTTATACTTTGTGGTGTGTGATATATATCACCCAAGGTTACGAGAAGGTAGAACTTAGAAGTCGTAGTCATGTTTCATGGTTTGTGATACTTTGGCTTGTTTGCATATGTTGGTTCTAAGTGTCATCAGGTTCAGTTAGGAAGCTCTGGAGGACCATCTCTTCTTGAGGAGGAGGCCCGTTAGAAGGTTACTGGAGAACTGGTTAGGTTTATATGCTCACCATCTTTCTGTTCAGTTGGAAGTTGGTTGTGCTGCATAAATGAGAAATTATGTCTTCCGTTCGGTTTAAAACAATGTATCATCATATTTCATTACCATAAGAATTGTTATTCTTATAATTTTATGATGCTTTTTACAATTTAAATTTCTTTTCTGTCACTTCACTAGTACATGAAGGGAAAACGATGTCATTTGTCCCTGCATTAAGAGTTTATATAGAAGCGACTCGTTACTAAAATCGGAGACTAAAGCTTATAATACAAAATGTGTAATCTCAAATTCCAATGTTATATTTTGTACACTTTTCGTACATGGAAAAAAATAAAATCCTCCACAATCAACTACTAGGCAGTTGCGTCGTGATGTTCGGAGATCCCCAAAATTTATAGTGTCTTCGTGTGCAGCGAGAAAGAGGTACAATTTGCCGAATGTGTTATTAACTAAATATTCTCATTTCATTTGACGTGGTGATTGTGTTGAACAATCAAAGGCGAAAGATGAATCCCTACCATGGCGTCTCAGTATGGATCTAATTTATTCCATCGAAAAACCACTGCTCTCTCAAAATTGCTTCGTTAATCTCGATCACACTTGTCATCTTTTAACTGATACAAACATTTGAATCCTTTCATTTTTTATATAACATTTTGCGTAGAACATCTAATATTTAAGCCGAAGAAACGTTGCGTCAAGTCCTCTTTACGTTTATTTGAGTGGCATGATCAACAGTAGAAGGTTTCAGTAAATATATATTTCGCGAGTAGTCTATCTATGAAAGATCAGAAACAGAGAAACATAGTTGCGAAATGCAGCAAGCAAGATATATATACATTTCATGATGATGATGACGAAATATCTATGCGAATTGAGGAATATTTTTGACGCAAAACAAATTTAAAAAAAAAACTTGAATCTTTCTACCCTTACAAAAGATGCACTACCTATATGACTACTCTACAAACCACCTAGGCGTCTAGCAAGCTACTTGCTACTAGTGTGCTAGCTACCTACCACAAAGATGCGAAAACAAACGTAGCGTAGACTTGGAAACTTAACTAGAGACTTCTCCCCCTTCGTCCTATTAGAAGCAACAAACCTATAAATGCGCTTGGTCTAAAGAGCATATCATATCAATAATGCACCAGCACTGCAAAACAAACAATATGCACAGGGAAACCATTAGAAAGGGTGGAGAGGAAAAGAGTTGTAGCAAAACAAGAGACAGACCACTGAAAAGATGGAAACAACCCCGCTCCAAAATAAATAAATGTGATATTACCCACCTTAAGGGCTTTATCAGTTGTCATCAATCAAATATGGGAAGCACCAGACAACATCAATCATCCCAGGCACTATCTGCTGCGCCCTCTCTTTTAATGTTTGTGGCAGTAATCATGAATTTATATTTATCTTCGATGTTAATTGAAGCAGCTCCCAATCCAAACTGTTTGGATAAAGCAATATTTGCCTCTTTTTGTGCAGCTGCTGCTTCTTTCTCCTTCCGTCTAGCAACCTACAAATCAAGGGTACAAAGTCAACCGTGACATACGAGGTAAAATATAATAAATGAAAATGAAAGCTTTTTCGGAGAATTTAAGCATCTTGGACTGTCAGACCCAAACCTCCCACACCTACGATTAATCAAGGTATAAATCCAATATAGATGTATAAAAGTCTAGCACAAGCCCACCTCAGTAAAACCACTAACACCATAAGACTTCTAAAACACTAGTTATCTGTTTAGTATATCTTTTAATATATGGGTAAAAACTCAGTTCTTGAATTTTTACCCTCATTTTTAACGGTGCACAAGTACCTTTCCGGTTGCAAATGTCAGAGTGTTCCCAGATTCCGCGTCAGCTATTGCCTTCCGTATATTTGCAACGAGGAACTAAAGAGCAGAACCATATTAATGTTAAAATCCAAGAAAAATACAGTTCACTTTTTTTACTGAGAAAAAGGAGGGTAGCAAGCACCATGTCACGATCAGTGTAAAATGAAGTAGCTAAACCAGTTGATCCTGCTCGCCCTGTCCTTCCAATCCGGTGCACATAGTCTTCCATGGTCTATAATTGAGGCAGCCATAACGGAAGCTTCAGGTATGCATTTGTCAAGGAAATTAAATTTGACTGAAAAATACGGGCAAATGAGATGCCAACAGAGCAGTAGCAGAATGGCAATCCGCAAACAGTGGAAAATACCTGTACGCTTTCTGATAATCTTTTCCTAGTGAATTACAGATAAAATTCAGTCATCAATCAATTAGTATTTGCTTGAAGCAGAAATACCTTAGGAAGATCCAGATTGATGACATGGGACACTCCAGTGACATCCAAGCCACGAGATGCAACATCAGTGGCCACCTGAGTCGTACAATATGGTTAGCGGATTAAAAATACCTATATTTTTTTATGTAATTATGAAAAATTGCTAAGATTTCAATATTTTGACAAGAATTACCTAAAGAAAAAAAGTACTGCACATGGATATCATAATTAGGTCCATATGCTAATCATTCAGAAAATACAACGCATGGTACCTTAATGGGTTCACTAAATTAAACAGAAATTGTATATTTTCTATCATACCAGTAACAACTTTGACCTTAACATTTTCTTCTTTCTCCGTTTGGGTTTAGATTTTAGGGTCGGTACAACAAGAAATTTCATTTAGCAAACAGGGAATAAAACAAGCTAAAGATGGCTTCATTATATTTAGACAAGCCACGAAAGGGTTATTTTCAACAATATTTTCATTTCTACTAAATATTGTAGAGAATATCATATTTTATACAGCAAGAATAGCTAAAAGTTGGAAAAGTAATGTTGTACTATAAAATTTTGAGTGATGTGCTTCTGTAGGAGAGATTACCAAAATGTTGGTAGAGCCACTCCGAAAATCGTGCAAGGCAGCTTCTCTTTCATTCTGACTGCGACCACCATGAAGAGAAACTGCAGATAATCCTTGAGCTACCAATGCTTCAGCAACTTCATCGCACCTTGTCTATGTACACGTTAAAAACAAATAATAAGAAACATGAAGACATCAATTTTCAAACAAACTACTCAGATTTTTAAGACCATAAAACAAGAACTTCTTGTATGAATCTGTACCAAAACTATCCATGATTTCCAATTTTTGGAACTAATCCACTCAAATCTTCAATATCTAGACTTGAGACGGGAATATATGAAAAAAATCTCCAAGAGAGCTTAATCATCTCTTAGCTGATTCATCCATTTATATGGATTCTTACATCAATAGAAATCAATAAGATATGATGATCTACATATAGGTGTCAGATCGTTAAAAAAATGAGTTAACATATCAATTGTGTAGGCAAGGGGGTTTCCAATACAGCTTCCAACATGTATAATTGTATGTCTAATGTGGTGGCAATGTTCACATTTTGGACAATTTTTAGAATTACTTGAGCGAGAGTGTCCCGAATTATTACTCTGTGATGCAAAGGCAGTGTTTTCACCTGCAGACTAAGCATCTGTGTCCATGTTTATTTTCTTAGGCATACAGAAGGGTGCGGATGATTAGGAAGTCATAGTAAGGTTTCCTAATGATCCCAAAATCTGATAACGGGTAGTAGCATACTCTTGTGACAAGCCATACAAGCCCAATGTCATAAAGAATGTACTGGAGTTCTCGAGTTCCTTCTTCACATTTGCAAAAGGTGGAGGAAACTAACTAGAATCATGCAAGGCAGCATAAAGCCACCCAAGATAAGCAAACATAGGACCCTCAAAACGTTGTGGAACAAAAAGTGATAAGGCGCACACCATTTAGACGTTGTGTCATTGGTATAAATGGCACGAGCCTCACTCCAAAATGATGCACATATTTCATGGGGGCAAAAAAATAGTGGATTTAACAACACTACAGAGTTGAGCATCAATCTTTATCCATTGTTGCAATGGTAGTGAGATGGGATTTGTAACCCAACCCACTTAACCATAACCCGATTTCGGAAGCCTGAGTGGAATAGTTAGACCGATCTATCTTCTCAATACTAACAGTACGGATAGAAAAGATAGGAGAATCTATTCTGGAGGTTGATGTGTTGTTGGAAGACATTTTTTTCTTGAAAGTTCGAGGGAAAAAAACTAATGAGAGGGAAAAGTGGATCAGGTCACCAAACAAACTCCGATGGAGATGCCACCATGCGGGTAGGAGTGCACGGACTAGGTGACCTGGGCGAAGGTTGATTAGTTGGAAGGCGCCACCGCGCATGCCAGAGTTGCGGTTGCTGCGGAAGGAAAGTTGCCCATGAGGGCACATGGATCCATGGCTTACAACGGCATTTGGACAGTTGGATAGATTAGCATGACACAATCCCAACCATGTGTTCTCCCAAGAAAAAGATGGTTGTTCGAACTTTGCCAAAAAAGTAGTACAAAAACTTGTCAAAGGTAGCGTCAGAACAGTGAAAATAAACCTGGGAGAAAGGTTCACAAAAAAAATCCTATGAAGACCATGTGTTTACAAGACCAACACGGTTGATTAGGGCTTTAGATACCATGTTTAACACTGGGGAAGAGAGGAACATCAAGGTAAAATTGTATGTCTCTTAGACAACAGGGGCGCTTTTTCAATGTTGAGAAAAAGAAATTAATACAATAACTAGAGAACATTTGATCGAGAAATAAATTGATATGTTCCTAATAATACATATATAATCTAGATATTCCTAATTATATAGGATTACCTCGTTGTTTCTATAATTATAACAGCAACAATACAAATGTAGAAATGATATTGATGCACAGCAGGGACGAAAAACAAAGCATACCTTCCTCTCAACGAACACAATTGTTAATGGAAATGGATGACCACATTTTTCAGCCTGTGATGCATCCTCTACAAGTAAATCTAGAAGTCGATCAATCTACAAGAACAATGTAAGATTTCAGAACAGAAGCCAAAAGAAAGAGAAAATAAAGATAAAATTATCATCGAAAATGATCATGCACATAACATGGGCTAAAAAATAAACAAGATAATTTGTTCACTATCCTCAATTTTCTTCACTCTTATCACTAGAACTTTGCTCACTCACATCTCATTCTCCCAATACTCACTTTTATGCACCTGTGTACCTCATGGCAAGTATTTAAGAACTTGTGTACAACAACAATTTTCAGTAAAAACAGTTCCCCTCCAGAAACAAGGATAAATAAAAACAGAACCTATAAACATTAAAAAAAAAAAAAAAAAAAAAAAAAAAATAAAAAAAAAAAAAAAACCACAAAAAAAAAAAAAAAAAAAAAAAAAAAAAACAAAAAAAAAAAAAAAAAAAAAAAAAAAAAAAAAAAAACTTTGAAATCAATGACTGCCTGCCTTCTAGGAAGCATGAAATAAACTTCTAACTTTTAGTCCAACTATTCACAGAAGTATATTTCATTTTGAAAGTAAATAAACATACCTTCTCGTTTTCAGAAATTTTCACGAGCGTTTGTGAAACGTTAGTTGTTGGACTACTCACTTTCCCCACCTTCACTTGCACTGGGCTAGCCAAGTACTCCTGAAATTAAACAAATTATTGGTGAAATCCAAAAATATTCCTTCCACAACGGAGCATACAAAGAAATATATTCTTCAAAAGAATGTATTTTGGGGCAATATTTAATTTTAAGGAAGAGAATCATGGAAGAAAAAGATAAAATAAAAAAGCCACGAAAGAATAACTATACTTCAATTACTACACATCTAATGTGCTACATGTTATGAAGTAGCAAGGCTGCTTACAGAGTTATGTGAAAAGCAAATAACCAATGATAGAAATATTGTTTGACTACGCATTATTTCAAATCAGAATCTCACACTTCATTATTTTAGGATTTGTTTAAAGCCAAAAATAACAATGTTGAAAATTTTCTGTCAAGAATGAAGGAAACCTGACCTTTGCTAATGCCTCAATCTCCACAGGCATTGTCGCACTAAAAAGCAATGTTTGATGCTTCTCTGGAAGACTTCTCATTACCTGAGGATAATATTAGAATTATTGTTGATAACCCATTCAAATGGGATCATAATATATATGCAAAATAACATACACGTATTTCAAACATGGTCATAAGAGCTCGATCACAAAAATCAAAATAAAGTACAGACTAAATAAAAGTTGTAGAAGCTTAAATTGGAGAATGAAAATGAAGTTTCTGTCCAAAAAAGGCACCATTTTCATTGCCAATTTTTCTTTAAAAAGTGTAACCTTGTAACCTCTCTATGCTTTCTAATTGAAGGACATCTTCTCCAGTTAAATGCTTAAAGAAGTGGAACTCAATGTAACTAGTTCTAGCGTCATTAGCTTGACTTCAAAGTTCAATGACGGCAACAGTTTACATAGAGGGAAAAAGTTATGAGGAAACAACTGGTTTGAAAACACTGCAAAGAAAGCACAAACACCACAATGAGGTCACACTACTTATCTTATTAGGTATGAAACCGTCAAGAAAATAAAGGAAAGCTACAAATATAACCAAAAAAACTCAAAATACAGACCTCTCTTATCTGTGGTTCAAAACCCATATCCAGCATTCTGTCTGCCTCGTCTAGAACAACAAAAGAAATTCTGGAGAGGGAAGTATTGCCTTGTTGTAAGTGATCAATGAATCTTCCAGGCGTGGCAACTGCTATTTCAACCCCGGCTCTAAGTTCCGACCTCTGTCATAGAGACCAGAAAGAGAACGCACAGAAAACTATGTTACCTTCAAGAAGTGGAGTTGAATAAACTTTAAATAAAACTTGTTGCAAGATTCCTTGTAGCAGAAACTTTTGCTTTGTTGGACACTATTTACAAAGTGCTCACTACCTGCTCTCGACCTAGCGTCTAATCCATGAAACATAGTGATAGCATTTCCTCCAAATACGAACACACAAATAGCATCCACTACCACTACCACTACCACTACTCAGGGATACTTCAATATAGAAGTATCCAGTGTTAAACATTGTCAACTACATCATATATTTATTTTAATGTTGCATTTGCAGAATTATAATTGTATATTTGTTATGTTTTATAAATTTTATTATAACATAACTCTATATTTTAAGAATAGTTGTATCACCAAATTGGAAACACATCATATAAGTGCATCATATAAATAACATAAATATCAGTACATCAGGAGAACTACTCATCTCCAAGTTTCCAAGGAAAAACACAAAAATGACATTAAATATTACAAAAGCATATGCATAATTAACATACAAAGATTTTTATGTTGCTCTCAGATCATACTTAACACAATGGCAACAGAACAACTAATACCATCATCACTTATCTTTGTACAAACTTTTAAAACACCAGGCAAAATAGCCAAGAAATAAACATTATGTCAATATTTAATTACCTGCTTTTCAATGTTAGTTCCGCCCACAACTATAGCAGTTTTTAAAGATTCGAGGGATCTGCTAAAAGCTTTAACCTACCAAAAATCAAAAACAACAATGAAAAGAAAAGCTGACAGTTGTAGAAAGGAAAAATATTAAGTATGAAATAACCAGGCGTAGAACATGTTTGCAGGCATCATACGAGACATGTCAACCTCAAAACAAAAACAACATATGATTCAAAAGTAAGATAGCAAGAATCTAATACTACTACCCACAATATTTATAAAGATCCAAATTTCAAAAAAGGTGATAAACATATAGAATAGACAAGCTGTGAACCTAGGTATATGAAAATTATTAGGAGATAGTTGAAAAATCATTACTTGATTGGAGAAATAAACAATAAATTTCTCCCAAAATTACCCATTTTTCATCCACAACAAAAACAAATACATATATCACCTCTTTTTCTATTTGTTGAGCAAGTTCTCTGGTAGGAGCCAAAACTAGTGCCAGAGGACCATCATTGCGCCGAATTGAAGGTTGGGCCAAGCAATGCTAAAAAAAGGAAGGAAAAAAATTAAATCACAACTAAAAAGGTTGATCATTTACATTTGGTTTGTTTTTCACAAATATACAGTATCTAAAGATGAGTTCAGTGCAATATGCCACGTCTTATAAGTTCCGACCTGTATCATAGGAATTGTGAAAGCTGCAGTCTTTCCACTACCAGTTTCAGCACAACCCAACAGATCCCTTCCACTGAGAGCAATTGGCATGGCCTGTGCCTGGATCGAAGTTGGCCTGGTGTATTCATGGAAAGCAATATCCTTCATGATACTTGAGTGCAAACACTAAGAACAAGAAGTTCACAATTAATTGCAAACACATTTGCAATAAATCAAATAACAGTTCCAAAAAAATTCGGTACAAATAGCTCACAATTACCCAGAAAAATATGAATATGATTAAACATTAACAAAAATAAATACCATATCAGTAAACGATTCTATTGGCGCAGGTGCGGGAGGAGAATCAGATGCAACAGTAACGTCAAGATTAAGCCGGGAACGGACCTCTTCGATCTGGACATAACAAGCAATGAAATTTCAGTAACCAATATTTGTTTGTCTATTTACAAAAAAAAGACAGATCAGGAAGAAAACCAAACAACAAGATAAAATAACAAGACGACAAATAACGACTCTATTAAAAGTGTCCGAAAAGAGTACAAATTTGAGACTGTCAAATAAAAACACATGAAAGAGGGAGAGATTCTTGGGGCAAAGTAAAAAAGAGAAGGACAAGCAAAAGGAAAACTCATCAGCGTTCAGTACACTGAAGAAGAAGAAATTCTGTAACAGTATTCAATCAACCACACAGTTGAAGAAAACTTCAATACAATTTTTTCCCGACAAATATCCTACCTTAGAGCCAATCCCGTACCAGGCACAGTTACATACTAAATGTGGACAACCTTCCAATTCTTCAGCTAGACCAAAAAAAAAAAAAAAACCCTTACTCCGTGACAATACAACACTGCCGTACAGTTTCAAATTCAAACAAAGCCTTCAACTTTACAAAAGTAGTTAAAAATAACTCTTGATTCTCATCGTTACAAGCAAAGCATTACATTTTACTAAAAGCCTCGCTCAGATTAATCCGAACCCTCAGTCCTCATAATCAGCTTCGTGAACTGACAAGCAAATTAGCAATTCCCCCAAACACGCACGCACTTCAATCGAAACACAATTTTCCTCCGCCGAGATTCAGGAAAAACCCTAACCACGCGAATTGGAACAGAAACTCACATTCCTCAAATAAAAAACATCGAAATCAAAGCATTACACGCAAAGGTCAAGAAGCACGTGAGATACGAGACTGAACAGAAAAGACGCTAAAACAGCGATTGGATTGGGACCTGCTCCGGAGTCATGCGCGAAGCGCGCTCTGAGGGTTGCCATTGCGGGAAGACGGGGTCAGGGGTGGCGAAAATCCGCGGCGACGGAGCCGCGGAACCGCTCCGGCGAGAGGCATTGTGGAAGGAAGGGAGCGAGGGAGAGCAATTGGCGTTGGTGTTGTTGTTGGAGGAGAATGCGAGCTTGTGGTGGTTGTTATGGTGGTGGTGGTGGTGGTGGTTGTTGTCTAGGGTTACGGAGGGGGTTCTGGCGGTGGCGACGGTGGCGGAGGCGTTATTTCTGAGGTGCGGAGGCACATACGACATCGTTTTGCGTAATCTTCTTGTTGGTGAGAAGAAAAAAGGGGTAAGGGAGTGAAGTGAATATGATAACGATGATAAGGAAATAAGGATGATGAGTGTGGAAGAATTTGTGAGCCTAAATCCTCACTCTCTCTATGGGCTTACAACTTCACATCCAAACCCAAACTACAAACAAATATTTGTTATAACCTATTATAAAAGCAATATTTTATTTTAATCTAAATTTACAAAATAAAAATATATTTTATTTTATAGTTATTTTACAGTGTATTGATATACTTCTTCATAGTTATTTATGCAATAATTATATTGATACATGTTATACTAATTATTTCGAGCAACTAGTTCTCACATTATACATTTTCTTTCTCTACTTGTTTGACAAAACTTTAGTCGCAACAATATTATCGTTATTTATTTAGCAATTGAATTTGAAAATGTCAACAGGAATGCAATTATTTTTCTACAACCATCACACATAATGTTTCATAAAAGTCATGATACCATCCATTTAAAACTAATATTTTTTGTTATATTTTTTATGGTTACACAGTAAATGAGTCGAAATTTATTAATTTATTTTTATTTTATGTATCTCACTGTTGAATGATCAATCTTATTAAAAAAACTTAAAAATGTAAGGTCATGTGTTTTTTTAATTGATTATGTATCTTCAATTGCAACTATCCAATGTGAAGGTTATATAATGTTTAACGAATATAAAATTCCATAAAGATCATGATACCATGATTAATTCTTAAAAAAAAAAAATTCTCTTCCATCTCCTACCTCCCACTTTTTCCACTTGTATGTTTGATATATTTTTTTTCATCTATTTTTACTTAAACGTGATTCCATTTGCAATTATATTTAATTTAAGATAATTTTTCTATTTTTTTATTATTCACAATGGTCTTTGACATCACCATTGTCATTATCTTGAAGATCAACAAGTCTAACAAATTATTTTCATTTTAAAACATTCGCTACTAATAAATGATACATTTAAATGTATATCAATAACTTTTTTCATTAAAGTAAACACATAAAATTTACATGAATTCATGACTAACTTTTTATAACTAATATAAATAACACTTCAATCAATCATAACAAACTTGTAACAACTATGTAGGTCAGGAGTTTTCTTCATATTTTATCATTTACTTAAACTTAACAAATTCAGCTAAGCATGAGACATGTGACTTATCACAATGTTATGAATAACAAAAGAATAAAATTTGATTAGAGTTAAAAAAAATGAATGACAACTTTGCTTAAAAGTAACTAAAGCAAAAACATGTAGCAATTTTCTTTTCCATCACTTTAATACATCTTTATACCTAAAAAATAATCATGAATGCATATTTCAATTCTACATGTAAATATGACATAACAATCTCAATCACATGTAGAAGCAATTTTCTTTTGTAAATTGTTCTTCAAATGGAATTTTTAGTATACATACATAAGTGTCATACTTTACTAAAAATAATAAATTCAAAATTTATTTTAAAATTGTTAAACAATTTTCTTAAACACTAGCAAAATAAATAATCAAACACATTGTCACAAGCATAATAAACACAGCGAACAAAATCCTTAAAAAAGTTAATTACTACTTAAAAGAAAATTCCACCTGTAATAAATGTTATTTATTTCAAATAAAAATAAATTCAATTTCAATCGTAAAATATATTTTTTATTAGTGTTTATCTTCAATTATTTATTTATTTTTTATTGATATACATTAAATTTAATCGGAGTAAGATTTAATTATGTTTTTAATTTTTGAAATGTGGATTAAATCAATTTTAGTCCCTTAAATTTAAAAAAGAAGTTCACCATAGTCATTCAAATTTAGTAGAATATGGTTTTAGTCTTTACAATCATCTTGGAAGGTTAATAACAAATTTAAAAAACTCGTTTTAATCCTCAAATAAATTGTTTAGGTATTAAAATAATGTGTTCTCAAATTTGAAGGATTAAACTAAACTTTTTTCAAATATCGAGAGACTAAACCCATAATCACTTTAGATTTGAGAGATTAAAATATAATTAACCTTAAACGAAAAGAAAAGTAAAAAAAAATATATTTCATAAACAATAATAGTTACAAAGTTATGGATTTATAAATATAATTTAAAATACTTTTATTTTATAAAGTTTAAAGTTTCCATAATTATATATATATAGACATACTTAATCTATTTAATATAAAATATTATAAAAATATAAAAATGCATTAACAATTAAATATAAAATAAAGAAACATAAAATATTCAATCAAGTCAGTTTTACAAATAAGAAAAATAATTTTAATTAGCTCATCTAGATTTTAGATATTGTAGCTTTAACATGGAATATTCATATCATCGTCACACTCATACACAAAATATATGTAAAAAATAATAAACTATGTAATTTAAATTATAAATATATTTAGATATCACATAATATTTTACAATTCTAATAAGAGTGACTCAAGATCTAAGATTAAAATTTCTGAAAAGACTCAAAAAAATTTAATACTAATATATTATTATAAAATAAAAAATATTTAATTCTAAAATTACACTTAAAAAAATAATTAAAAATTTAAAATATCTTAACTAATTTTAAGTTTACATAGATATTATAAATATTTTTTAATGATTTTAAATTTATATTAGTATTGTAAATATTATTTAATGAAAATATTTTTGGAACTTTGTTATAATAAATTAAAAGTAATTTAAAAAAAATCTTTTAATGAATTTAAATTTATATTAGTATTATAAATATTATTTAATGAGTAATATTTTTTGAACTTTCTTATAATAAATTAAATATATTTTTAAAAATAAAACATTAAAGAAATCCTACATATTAAAAGTTTCTAATTTTCTTTCCATTTGTTTTTACTATTCTATCATATTAATATAATTTCTTTATATGTTATTTTTATTTAACACTCTTCCACTTGTCTATTTTCCTTCCTTTGTGTATTCTTTCATTCTTTAACTATTCTACTTATCTCCTTCATTTAATTGATTTCTTCTTCACTTATCTCCAACATTTTCTTTGACTCTAACATTGATTATTTCATAATATTGTTACAATTTGAACTTTTTATTGTCATCAGACTATTTTTCAATTCAAAATTTGTTTTACATGTCTTTATTTGGAGACTTAAAGAATACATTGAAAAATCAGAGTTTGTGTTAACTTTTTCTCCTTTCTTTTTGTGTGCATTGATATCTAAGTAAAAATAATATCACATCATCGATGAATTGATCTCACATTTTTTTTTTATTTTTATTATTGTTTAACTAATTTTAAAATAATTTGTGCAAATTAAGGGAATAACATTATAAATCTAGAATTTATAAATTAAATTAAATTTAAAAACTTACAAAAGGACAATATCGAAAGATAGTAGGAGACTTAAAACTTTAAGACAATATATTACAATCAAGTTTATTATTTTGACAATCAAATTTTATCTTTTTAATTTAGTCTTATTTTATATACTTATAAATCATATTCAATTATATATATATATATAATAATTTTTAATTTTATATAAAAATATATAAATATGTCAACCAGATATATAAACTTTATTCAAAACTTTGAAAAAAGGAATAATTGAAATTCATATAAATTTTAGATAAAAATATCATAATTTTAATTATTTTATTAATTTAAAAAAGAGAACATTTTTTTATTTACTTTAGTTGAGCCGCCATTAAATTATAATTTATGATGTATGATTAAAAATCATTTTATTATTTATTTTCACTTAATATTCCAAGTTTACTTAATGCCAAAAGTATAATCCATCCACTCCTCGTTCACACAAATTATAATAACTTTTAACAGTTACATAATGAGGAATAATGAGGTTTTTTTTTTTTTATTATTTCTCAACTGAGATACCATCATTCACGTGTAAGTTTCATATTAGTGAAATATGAATATCTCATGTCATTTATAATTTATTTTTAATATACCATATATTTCAAAAGTCATTTATCATTTATATTCACCTATCTATATAAGTCCAATATAACAAAATTCACCACATATAAATTAGATTAATTAATTAAATTAAAACAATAATATAAATATATACATTTATCTCGGTAATAAAATTAATCAAAATATAAAATAGATATTTAAATACTTTAAAATATACAATTAAACTAATAAAAATAAAATATTATTGTTATTTCGTCTAAGATAAGAAAATTATGAATTATTACAATTATTTTGTCATCTAAATATCATATTCATTATTTATGTATATAACTTGTTATTTAAGTGTTTAATATGATTATGAGTAATCAAACTCTTATAATAGACAAAATTGTTACATAAATTTCCTCTCACTTCATTTGTGAGGGAAACATTCAACATCACTATAAGAATAATTAATAATTGTACTCTATATCATATAATTTAAAAGGAGACACAAGGATTCTAATATAAAATTACACTTAATTGAACTAAAACTTACAACATACCAATTTAAAACTAAATTGTTTTTACATTATTTTTATGTACAAACAAACCTGTGTTATGATTTTTGTACAAATAAATAATATGACAGAGTGATTCAAATAATTTACTAAATGAATATATATATAAAATTTGTAAGTAATTACATCTAAATTTGAATTTGTAAATAATAATTCTGTATATAACGAGTCCATATATAAAATTGGTATATAATAAATCTACATGTAATGTTAAATTTATATACAAATATGCTAGATTTATATACAAATTTTTGTAGTAAATCAAGAATTTAATTGTAGCAGTCTTTTTAAAATTGAATAGTTTTAAAATTAATGAAACTTAGGTCAATGCGTAATTTATTATTAAATTTCTAATAGTGTAGACGAGGTAGAATTCATTTAATTATTCCTGACATTAATAAAAAATGATGTGCCACTAACATGTTCACACAATTCTGATTAAAAATTGAAAAAAAAAAGTGTTTGATATGAGATTTAAATATATTACGACATACTTTAAATTTCAACCAATGACAAAGTGTTAGATGTGATATAGGAAGAACTCAAGACACCAAACTCTCTAATTAAGAATCATAGAAACTAATCGAGGTAAGACATTTAAGATCGTAAATAAAAAAAAAAAGAAATGTTGGTGAGGAAAAGAGAATAAGAAAACATAGAAGAGAAAATTACAGATAAAAATCAAAATTAAAAAATTACTTGTATAAAGATTTAAATAAATGAATTTAAAATATAAGAACTAAAACATAAAAACTATTTAAACATATGAATTAAAACAAAAAATATTCAAATATAAAGCCTAAAACATAAAACGCAACAAAGATTAGTGCCTACGTCAGTTTATTTGCTTTTTGCGATACAACAAACATAGATCTTAAATCATTGTAGAAAACTAAAACAAATCTTAATTTATTCATCTATGGATTAAAATAAATATTTCTAAATATAAAAACTACAAAAAAATTACAGAAATATAAATACTACATTAACTATTAAACCTATTATTTATAGCTCATGTTTAACTTTTTGCAAGTGCATCACTTTCAAATGTTTGACTGGTTTCATCATAGTTGGTCAAAGTATGACCTTCCAATATTGAAAGCATGTGACACTTCAAGAGTTTAATATACAGAATATATCAATTCAAACATTTTTAATCAAATACTGATAAAATGTACTTTCTGATATCAAGTTTTATGAAAGGAATCTTGTCTCTAAACTAAATAAAATAATTAATTTTTTTTTTCTAAAAATCAATTTCCCTCACCAACCTCGTCTCACCTACCCCAACAGCACGTCACGGCACGCCACGAGAAGAGGCACCTTCATTTTCATTCTTCATAACAGTCAAATTTGACGCCGTTATTGACTTCTTTCACTCCATTACCTCACACATGTTACAGTTGCACCAACTCTAACAACTTCATTACACTCCCATTGCTATATAAATTTCCACACCCTCACTTCATTCCCCAACCATTTCTTACACAATTCTTCAATTGTGTTCATGTTTTGGATAAGATTATATAAATCATTTTATTTCATATAATTTGTTTTGATTAAAATTATCTTTCACCAAGATTACTTTAAGTGTTTTGGAGTAAGAACATTGAAAATGGATCTTCTCTTCCTAGAAAAAGTTCTTACTGCACTGTTCTTTGCGGCGGTGATTGCAGTGACCGCCGCAAAGCTTCGCGGGAAGCGGTTCAGGCTTCCGCCGGGGCCGTTTTCTGTGCCGATATTTGGTAATTGGCTTCAGGTCGGTGATGACCTGAACCACCTTAACCTCGCCGACATTGCGCGTCGCTTCGGCGACATATTTCTCCTCCGCATGGGGCAGCGGAATTTGGTGGTGGTCTCTTCGCCGGAACTCGCGAAGGAGGTTCTCCACACGCAGGGCGTGGAGTTCGGCTCGCGCACGCGCAACGTCGTCTTCGACATCTTCACCGGCGAAGGCCAGGACATGGTGTTCACCGTGTACGGTGAGCACTGGCGCAAGATGCGCCGCATCATGACGGTCCCGTTCTTCACCAACAAGGTCGTGCAGCAGTACCGCGCGGGGTGGGAGGACGAGGCGGCGCGTGTGGTGGAGGACGTACGGTGCAGCCCCGACGCCGCCTCCGGAGGGATCGTTCTGCGGCGGAGACTGCAACTCATGATGTATAATATCATGTATAGGATCATGTTCGATAGAAGGTTCGAGAACGAGGAGGATCCGTTGTTTCAGAAGCTTAGGGTTTTGAACGGTGAGAGGAGTCGTTTGGCGCAGAGCTTTGAGTACAACTACGGTGATTTTATCCCCGTTTTGCGGCCATTTTTGCGTGGGTACTTGAAGATTTGCAAGCAGGTTAAGGACACCAGGTTCAAACTCTTCAAGGACTATTTCCTTGAAGAACGAAAGTAAGTGGCTTCTTTTAATTTTTTACTTTCCATTACTAGGACTTCTATTGACACTATATTATATTGTCATATACATATATATTATATGGTAATTTACATGTCAATATGTTTTAAAATGTTATATTTTATATCAGATGTTGGACTAGGACTAAGATTATTTAATTAGCATGGTATAGGATCCTATTAGAAAAAAACAAATTTGCAAATGGAGATGATGATAAAACTGATGTCAGTGAAAAAACAGTAATAGAATTTGTGCAGTTGTAGAAAGGGTTTCATGAGTTTTGACTTTTGGGGGTGTTGTTTTGTTTGATTTGACGAAATGGTATGGGAATGCAGGAATCTTGAAAGTAGCAAGAGAAGAGACAATGGAGGACTTAAATGCGCCATCGATCACATTTTGGATGCTCAGAAAAAAGGAGAGATTAGCGAGGATAATGTTCTTTACATTGTTGAGAACATTAACGTTGCCGGTAATTACCTATTCTTTTTCTTTTCTTTTGTGCTCAGAAGAAATACTAATGTTTAACTAATGATATCATTAATGTTGAATTTGGAGCAGCAATTGAGACAACTCTGTGGTCAATTGAATGGGCCATTGCTGAGCTTGTGAACCACCCAGAGATCCAAAACAAGGTCCGGGAGGAGATTGACAGAGTTCTAGGACCAGGGCACCAAGTGACAGAGCCAGACACTCACAAGCTCCCTTACCTTCAGGCAGTGATAAAGGAAACACTTCGGCTCAGAATGGCAATTCCACTCCTTGTCCCACACATGAACCTCCATGATGCTAAGCTTGGAGGCTATGACATCCCTGCAGAGAGCAAGATCTTGGTGAATGCATGGTGGCTTGCGAACAACCCTGCTCACTGGAAGAACCCCGAGGAGTTCAGGCCTGAGAGGTTCTTGGAGGAAGAGTCGAAAGTAGAGGCCAATGGCAATGACTTCAGGTACCTTCCCTTTGGTGTTGGGAGGAGGAGCTGCCCTGGAATTATCCTTGCATTGCCCATTCTTGGCATCACTTTGGGGCGTTTGGTCCAAAATTTTGAGCTCTTGCCTCCCCCAGGACAAGACAAGCTTGATACCACTGAGAAAGGGGGCCAGTTTAGTCTGCACATACTCAAACACTCTACCATTGTCGCAAAGCCAAGGTCATGTTAGGCTTAGCACATCACACCCCAGTGGTCAATCTCCTTATTCTTTTGGTCAACACTGCTTTTTATTATCATGGTGAGAAGATGTCCAACGATGGCTTTGAGAAGATTTTGTAATAAAGGTTACAGTTGAACTGTGCTTCTTCGAATTAGATAAGTTAAACACTTAATGAGATTTTTTTTTAATTAAAACTAGTGTTATATCTTCTTGTGTCCTTACTCCCTAACCTTTTTTTTTGGTTATTTGGATATTGCTATGGTAACTTCTGACATTTTAGCTTAGGTTGTACATTTGATTGTCTGAATCCAAGTAACATAGTAACTCTATTTTCTTTACCTTTTTCTTCAAAACTTTCTATATTTAGAACTATTTAATTTCTCTCTCCATATATAATGCTTATATACGTGGAGATATAATGGACATTCACATTAGGTTAAATAATTAATTTTGTTACGGGTTGAGATCAATTTCTGTTTATCTTTTATAAAAGTGACTTGCAGATATTTTCAGAAAATTTTTAGAACAAATTTCTTACAATTTTCAAAACATTATTTTTGAAATAAGATTTCCAAAAAACAACTTTCAAAACACACTATTCCAAAATAATTTTCTCAGAAATAGCACATAATTTCTAGAACATATATAAAATGCATTCTAGAAATAGCTTTCTAAAACCACCTTTTTGTTCCAAATTCAACTTTTTTTCCACATTTTATCTTATATTTTAGTCTTGTCTGATAATATGGATGTTTAGTTAATAATAATGGGTATAGGAAGCAAAAGCTATCATCAAAGTTCTTAATCATTTTTTTATCCTTTTCAATTATTATTAAATTTAGTTAATCTATTAATAATTAAAAAAATAAAATATGAAAGATTAATAATTTGATGAATTAATTAAATTTCTTAATAATTTTCATTATAGTTTTTCATTTTTTCCAATTAAATTTACATTTTGTAATGTTTCAGTATGCTATATATAAAAAGTTAAAACTCTACTCTATTTCTCGTAATTGTTTTATTTTCTTAATTAGATTTCCTTTTATAATTTCATTATTTTTAAGCATCACCACTGTTTGTTACATAGCTACTGTTTGTTAGCTAGCTATAATGTATAAATTTGATATATTTTAAACATAAAAAACGGGAACAATGGATGGCTTATGGATATTTTAAACATAAAAAACGAAGAACAATGGATGGCTTATGGACAGAGTTAAAATTTAAATTAAAAAACACTAGAATTACCCAAACCCAAAAACCCAGAAAATGGTTCAGTAACCTACCTTGTAGGACACTTATCAATTCATCCATGTTAAGAGAAATCCATTAAGACACTAAATTTGAAAACAGCAATTAAAAAATTTGAAGAAAAATAGAAAAAATGTAGGTCGCAACCAGGCCCTCCAATCATGGTGTTCATCAAGGAGAGCAGACATATTGACCTAAAAGATCAATTTCCGTGCACACAACCATGCTGCCTTCATTATTTTAATCCAGAGCATCGGCTTATTGTGCACGGATTCACCTTAAGGATTCACCTTAAGATCCACCTTAAGATCGCACACATCACAATAACATTCACAAATTATCAAAGGAATCGATAGACATGTTAATACGCAACCTAAGAAATTGAAAACCCTAAGAAAGAAAAGTAGACGAAACGAGGCTAACCCTGCGGCTGCGACGGTGCTATATCAATCGGCGAGGCTTACGGAATGAGGTGAGACGCTATTTATAATGGAAGAAAACTGTTTAGGGTTTACTTGCGCCGTTGGATTGGAGTTAGTTTCGTAAATTTCTCTGCGTCGTTCTATTTTATGGGCTTTCGAACTTCAGAAGCCGGGCCCAAAATTAAATGTTGTTAGAAAGAAAAGTTTGAGGAAAAAACTTCCTGTGCACCCCATCAATTCTCACTGCATCATGGATGAAAGTACATAAATATCCTTACATTAATTTCTGAAAAAAGAATTCCAGAATATAAATTTACATTTTAGAAAATACTTTCCAAAAATATATTTCAGAAAAAATTTTCTAAAAAGAAAATTTTATATTGTAAATATATTTTTGAAAAGTATTTTCTTAAAATATAAAATTTGTATTTGGAAAGCATTTTTCGGAATGTAAATTTTTAGAATATACTTTTAGGATTTTTTTTGAGAGTGATGGGGTACAGGACTTGACCCAAAGTATTTCGCTCAGCTAATTGTAAATAGTTGTTGAGATAATTTGATTTTGTTAAGCGAATTATTAGATTTTTCAAGTTTTAAAAAATTAGTGGTAATCCATAATATTCGTTGAGCAATTGTATAATAAGATTTTTAATCCCTTACATTTGCTTAGTCAAAAATTTTCGCTTAACTAATTGAAAATATTTGCCAAGCCAATTTTTACGCAAATTTGATAATGTAATTTTTTGAAACTTTCAAAACTTATTACAAATCTGCAACATGCGAAATAAATGCGCTTAGCAACTGAGGTAAAGAAGTCTGGAAGCAAAACATGGTCTATTCAAATGACGTTAAGTGTTAAAATTGTATACTTGGCAGTTATCTTATGACTCTCATGTAGAATAGAGAGCATTGGTGCCATCTTTTTTATTGGGGATTTTGGTGCACGTTTGTTTTTTTTTTTTTTTTTTTTCTTTTCTGTTTTAATCTATAAATATACACATAAATGGATAGGTAATTATGACTGTGATTTCCTTTAAAGATGGCAATGTGAGTACCTATTAGGTCTACAAGACGTGTAATTTATTTATAATTTATTAATTATTTGGGATGTGCTTTTTTTTTTATGAACGAGGTCTACAAGAAAAGTTTATTATTTGATTTGTAAGCATGTTTATTGACTATATTACATCATCCATGAAAATTCAAACTCAAACAAATGTTAAAAGCAGAACCACATACACACACAAACAAACAACCACGTACTACATCAATCTCATGCATTATTATTTCTCCAAAGACACACAATTTGTTCCATTCCACATAACTTCTCATGGATTCAGCAACAACATATCTATCTACTGAAGTCCATGTCTCTGTTTATATTGCAGGGCAAAAGCATAGATCTGTTGAGGGTGAGGGAGTGACGTGGCCACACTCTCTTTCTGCATGCACCTCTTGGCCCATGC
>Ga0099825_1000044_pt1 | contig 72333 bp, 38 predicted proteins | sample SiratroredBW_FD_76838 | JGI IMG/M metagenome (GOLD analysis project Ga0099825, IMG submission 76838) | Root nodule microbial communities of legume samples collected from California, USA - Siratro red BW | ecosystem: Host-associated > Plants > Roots > Nodule | place: USA: California | collected...
TAAAAAATATATATATATTTTATTATATTTATATATATATATATATATATATATATATATATATATATATATATATATATATATATATATATATAATTGTGAAAATTTTGATTCTCACAATAAGAAATACTCTTTAATTGAAGTAGCAGCTGAAGCCAAAAGAATGGAGCCTTAGTCAAAATAGAGAAGTAGCAGCTCAAACTTTCAATTATTAAATTGAAGATATTGATTCTGATATTCGACTTCAAATTCTCAATTATGCATCTCTGAAAGTGTTTAAACTATTTTTAACAAACAAACACAAGTTGGATGGCATCATTAAAACTAACTGAGCTCACAGCTGCACAAGGAACAATTAGGACAGGATCCGTTTTCATTTTAAAAAAAAGTTAGTTGAATTGCACTTTTAATATTTTTTATAGAGTAGAAATTGAATCAATTCAATAGTTTCATTTCATAATATTATCTTAATAATTCTTTACATAAATTATCTTAATGTTTATGCAGCAAAGTTTACATAATTTAAATTTAATTTTTACAGATATGTTATTTAAATATTAACGTATTTTTTAAATATTATAATATAAATTAGAATTAAGATATTTAATAAAGTACATATTGGTAAAATTTGAAATGAATCATTCAAAGTCAATTGAATGTTTGCCTTATATAATTGTATTATGATTAAATTGTACATTAATTTTTTTCTTAATACTTTTTTTTATATTCTGCCGTATTTGTAGAAGATAATTCTAAACGAATTTAGAAATTTTGTTTCTAGGTTTTATATGCATGTAAATAATTTTATGCTAATTATTTACGAAAGAAATTTACTTATATAACCCTATTTTTAGTAAAATTTCTATTATTATATTATATTTTAGTCCTTTAGTGTGTTCAATTATCATTAAAATGTCAACAGATTTTTTAATACTATATCTTATTTCACTAAAAAAAAAAAATTACCGACAAGACAAATTTATTGGTAAATTGATTATATGGAAATTTATCGATAAATTTCTAAGTCCATCGATAATTATTAACAGATTTTCGACGGATTTTGAATCCGTCAATAATTATTGACGGATTTGAGTAAATTTGTCGGTAAACTCGTCGGTAATTACTGACGAATTCAGAAATTCGTCGATAAAATCATCGATAATGATAATTTAGTGACAGATAAAGTTTTATTAATAAAATTCCATCGATAATTTAAATTTTTATTACAGTAATTTTAATAAAAAATATTTTAAATCAAAGATATTATCAATATTGTGTTTACTTCTATACTTTTATTTTAATCAATGATAGCAAATAAAATTTTAAAAGATATTATCAATATTGTGTTTACTTCCATATCTTTATTTTAATCAAAGTATGATAGCAAATAAATTTTTTAAAAGATATTATCAATATTGTGTTTACTTCCATATCTTTATTTTAATCAAAGTATGAAGCAAATAACACTTTAAAAGTTAAATCTATTTTTAGTTTTAGTAAAATAAGTAAATTTTGATTTTGATTTATGTGATTTTTTTATTAGAGTAAAATTTAAAATTACTATCTTTAGTTTTTACAAAATGGGCAATTTTTTATTTTTATCAATATTCGAACGATAGATTTTATATTTTTATTCATCTAAAATTTGAAATCGTCATTTCAATTTGTAATAACTTTTATATAGATACCTAATATTTATATTTTAATTTTTTCTCCTATATTAACACGTCTATTTTTATTGTATTTTAATTTTCCTCTTCTAAACAAAGTTTGGTCAATGGAGTTTTTGTTCTATTTGTATGGTTTGATTTGCAGAAGGAAAAGAAATGAACTCCAGTACAAGTATGACTTGTCAAAAAACTACGTGGACATGACCATCCTGATATACTAAATTAATTAACGATATACCTTGAGATGCGTCTTTCTTAATTCAACTAATCTATATTTAAACTATGAGTGATTAACTTTAATACTTTAATCAATTTGAAGTTTCCACAAACCCTAAATTTGATGTAATTTTGTCACCTTAACACACATGCTTAAATTATTGACCAATATATTTATATACTCTTCTTTCTCCCTCAGTCATGGGTATGTGTTTTTTTGTGTAATATTTGAAATTCATTCTTATTTTTTTATCAAGGATGTGTTTTACAAAAACAAGTTTATAAGTTAATTAGTAGTTAGTAATTAGCCAATAACTCATACAAGCTGAAAATATTTAGTTTATAAATTTAAATTACAAGCTTATTTATTGGATTATAGTATTTAGTAGAAATAATTGATAAACTAGCTGATAAATATAAAATTTATTATATAAATAAAATTTTTGTTTTTAAATTATTATGTGATTATATATTTGGATTTTTTTAAACAATTAAATTTTTATTAAACTTTTAATGCTTCAACTTATTTTTTAAAATTATATATGCTTAACTTTTTGTTATTTATTTAAACTATTTGAACTTATATCCTAAAATAAATTAAAGATGGTAAAAAATATAACAAATAAAAAAATAAATAAAATCTAAATTACAAGCTATGAACTGAAGAATCTTATAATTTACGTATAAATTAGAAATTGGGAGATAAAATATCTTATATAACTTATAAGAAGGTCTTAAAATAAACTATTTTAATTATTTGACTAAATTAGTTTTATGTTAATCAAAATATATTGCCTCACTCATTACGTTCAAAGTATAAATATGAGGTAACAGTTTTGAGTATTAGATGGTTGAGAGTGTGAGCTGTGTCATAAAGTAGTATATTATTGTACACAGTTTATGATTACGACATGTTTGTTTGGATTTCCATTACTTCTTTTAAATCAAACAGGTTTAATTAACACAGAGAGATAAGATAATTGAGCATGGCTGCTTTTGAAAAAACCGAATAAATTAAAAAACTTTTATAATGCAAGTTGTCAATAATGTTAAAATTAAAAAACTAAGAACATGTGTGAAGTATCGGGAACAATAAAGGATGAAACAAAAAAGTCAAAAGAGCTGTTCATGTTGTGTAGTTATATGTATAATGTAATGTCCACTTGAAGGCACATCTTAGCCAAATACATTTACCAGTTTCAATGCAAGTTTATGCATTGACCTCAAATTTAAATATCTCAAACCATAAAGTTTAGGGAAATAAAGTATTCTCCAAACGTGTACGATGACCTCAGGAAAATACCTAACCATCAAAACGTGGCTGGAAAAAAGGGTACAATCAAAGTGCAAAGAAAGACACATTCTTGAATAGTCAAGATTTTTGACCATATTGACCCACTTGGTAACCCTAATTTCACTCAAATTTTAGTTGTACCAAGTTTCTTATTTATTGCAAAGAACAAAAATATCATTCCCTACGAGAAGGGGAATTTAAAACTAGTCCACCATGGTGAAGTGATGGTATCAAATTGAAACAAATTCAAAGGATTGGAAGAGATATCTAAATTAACCCTAGTTGGGTGGAGTTATTGTGCTACATTATGGAAAAGAAAATAATTGAGGGATTCAGAATACAATGCAACAATTTACCCTATTCCAACAAAGCAAATTTTCAAGATGCTAATTGCCAAAATCTTCTTATAGGCTTCATGGTGCACTAAATTTTCCATGAGTATGCAAATTGGTGGTGCATCATATTTCTTCATAACATGTTTTGGTTTCATTACTTATTATGATTATGAATTTCCTTTGTAATGTTGCATCTAATTAATGGTTTTGGTTGGTAAGATGGTCCATGATGGACCAATTCCCAGCTTGACCATGTTATGAGATGCATGTGTGTGAGTCTTGGAAGTGATTAATGGGAATGGGTTGGCTGCTATAATGATTTGACACCAACTGCGTACGTACTTGCTCCACTTACTATGCCATCCACTGCCCTATTTTATCTTTTACATGATGTTGTCATTAATTTTATTAATTGTTTTTAATATAATTGATTATAAATGTATTATGATTGATTGTGCATGCTAACTACACCTCAAAATACTTATTATTTTAGCAATATAATTCATTATATGTAAAATAATTGTTAAAGTTGGAATTTAAGTTAAACATATATATATATATATATATATATTTTTATTTTATTTAGGATTATAATGATTTTTTAATTTCATCTAACTATTTATTACTAGATTGATTTCATTTTAAGAAAAGTTTGTATAATCATTTCTGTTAAATTTATAATGATGATATTAAGTATTACATGACAGTTATTATTTATATTACGTGTAATTTTTATCAACAAGTCAACTTTAATTGATGACACATTATTTATTATTTATGGCATACTCATTGTTGAAATATTGTTACCATCAATTTAACAAAAAATATTATATTTTTTTTTTAAAAACAAGACTAAATTAAGAACATTCAAAATAATATAATGAAATTAAAAAAATATCGCAATACTTAGATAAAAAAACCTATTTAATATTTTTTTTTGTCATCTCACTAAAAAAACAAATCATTATAGGTATAAATATTTATTTAAAATGACCTCGATCCATATGAATATTAAGAACATATTTTCAATTCAACATAGTACCTTATCTTTGATAGTTATCTAATCAACCAATATAATTAGCATCTAACTTAAATATTAATACAAACTTAAACTTATAATCATATTAAAAAATAACTAAATTAAGATTAATAACGATATGAGTTAATCTTTCAAATTTTATGCATGTAAAAGTTTATTAAGAATAATATAAATATATGATAATGATAAGATATGACACACTTTTCCCTTATGCATTTAGTACATATTTATCAAATGATCAAACTACAAGCTTATATTTCTTTAATGTCTCCACTTTTCATGTTATCAACTTACAAAATCAACTATTTTGTCTGCTTTCTCCACATACCTTCTTAATGTTCAACCGCCGCATTAAAGCTTAAATGTTGCTATAATCCCTATTACAAACAGAATCCCAACCACTATACTTTACCTTCATCATCAAATGCCATAATTTTCCCTATAATAATCTATATTTTTATTGTACTACACTTATTTCTTTTTAACATTCTTTTTTTTATTTTCTCACTTGTTTTTTTTTCTATTTTCCTTATTTTTAGTACCAAATGTAATAATAATATAAAATATTTGTAGTATTATATTAAAAATTATAAAATTTAAATAACTTCTTATTATTTTAATAAATGTAATTGATCTTATAATTCAGTAAAAGATATATTCTCTTTAATTTCCGTGGCTATGTTGTTAGTATGCTCATGACACTCTTCCCTATAAAAAGAAAAGCAAACTTAATAACACATACATATTTACAATAAATCACAGACTATTTCAATTTTGATCAATTATAGTTTTTAAAATCAATTTTCGATTTTTTTTTGTATTCATTTGATTTTTAACATTGTAGTTTAAAATAAAATGTTACTAACATACTATTTCTGTTTCCTTGTTTAATATTTTTGTGTATAAATAAAAAATAATTAAGATGATAGAATGTTTTTAAATTTTCTAATAGAATCTTGATTTATTTTACCTAATATCTTAATAACTATTTCTCTCGTTAATTAAGAAAATGGTCAATAATACTATCTTTATTAAGACGAGAATATAAAAAAAGCAATACTCCTAACATCATAAACTTCCTTAAGAAGTACTTAAAAAAGAAATAAAATAAGCATATTAAAGTGAAATAACTTTGAGTATCCCTTCTGATATTATAATAGTTTTAAAGTTTTAAGAAGCCACATATTTTCTTAATTAAGAAAATATTCATATAAGTTTTAAAGAATAATTAAATGTGAATGATTTAATGTTTAAATCATAGTGTCTAGTACACAGAAAGACTTTGGTCTTCAACTTTGAAAGATTTTTGTCCGTACAAGAACATTCAACATCCCGTGGTGAGATCCATTAATCAAGCTTCATCTTTACGATTGTACGATGAGAAGAAAACACGTGGAATTGATTTCGGATCCAACACACAAAAGGGACCCCAACACGTGGATACTATTAATGCTGTGTTTTAATATACTTTTTTCGTTTCATATTATTTTTGTTTTAGGTTAAATATAATCTTTAACAATTTATTAATTATATTTTAACTATAACACATTAAAGTGTATTATTCTGTTAAATAAAGATATTTTAGGTTAAATATAATCTTTTCACAGTTGGGTGCTGGAGAATTTCAATAGTAGTAGGGAAAAAAATTTCATAGTGTGTATATAATATGAACGGTTAATGTATAATTAAAATATATTGTTGAGTTAGTATTAATTATAAATTGATAGGTATTTATTATTGTTATTATCACGACATGACTTGAAAATTCAAATTAACACCTCATCATAGAAAATTGGTTACACGTGAATCCATGGTAATGAATGTCCATTAAAGGGTAGAATGGTAAAAGAGAGATGTTGAATTGGGAAAAGTCATAAATTATAACAGAGAAAGACGAAAAGGAGAGAGAAGACAGTAACAAAAGTTGAAGACAGAGCTTTTTCTTGTCTCTCACACAGTTTACCAAACGCGCTCTTGACTAATCACTCTTGCTTTCATATACTAAATAATAATAATAATAATAATAATAATGAAAATAGTAATTGAATTTTACCACATTTATAGCTTAATTTTTAGTTAAGTTTTTACACAGTATTTTAAATATTTTTTATTTTCTTCTAAACATTAAGTTTAGTCGATGAAATTTAGTGGTTATTATTTTTGTTTTATCGTATTTAATTTATTAATCAATTTACTTCTTTTCTTTCTAATATTTTTAATTTATTGATTAATTGGTTCATTCTCTCTAATATTTTGTTTGAATGGGTCAAAGTGAAAAAGAAAAGAAGAAGAAGAAGTAAGTGAGATAAAAATGAAGTTATTTGAATTTAGAAAAAAATGAGTGGATTTGGATAGAAGTTGGTATCAAAAATCGTAGTAGATTGAATTAATGTGACAAAAAGGATTGTTAAATATAAATATAATGAATATGATTAATATATCTTTAAGTTATTTTTTTATAACATGTGTAAATTGTATTTGAATGATGAATAATTTTTATATTTAAAGTTTGCAATGAATTTAAAAATATATTTTGAATAAAGAAAAAGATTAATATTTTTTTAATTTATTTTTAATATAATTGTTATGTTGATTCGAAAATATTTTATGTATAAATCTATTAAGTTATATATTTATGTTTTAAACATATCCTTAACCATAAAAGAAAAAAATATAATTAATTTGAAAAAAAAAAAATAAGTGGATCATTATTCAAAATATTTATACAATCCATTGTATACAAACACATAATACATTACGTGCATTCAATTTTCAAATAAATGCATGCATGCTAATTTAATATTTACGTATATTATAGGGGCAAAACGTTTAGTTGCCCAAATACAGTACGAGTAATTCCTCTTTTTCTTTCATTAAAAATAAAAATAAAAGTTAATTTCATTAAATTCCAATTCGCTTACATTTGAGACTATTTTTACATTTAAGACTAAACAAAGTGGAATGTATATTTCTTATTTTAGTTAAAAATTTATTGAATTATGACTATTTCATATGGATATTGACTCTAAGGTATTGTTTTTATCTAAGCTTTCCATTAGGTATTAGGAAAAAGAGCCTCCATTTTCATACACTATAAGATTATTTTATTTTATTTTAGAAAAATGGTGAAATCCCAAATTTTTAAAGTTTTAAAAATTTCTTATAAAATAATTTAAAGAAAGAAACAAATAAAGAAATATTTTTAAAATTATTTACAAAAATAGTAATGTTCAGTTAGTTTAAAATAAGATTAATAAGTTAATATCCCACAATTCAAATAGAATGAGTGTTAATGAATCCAACTTAATTAATTGAACATGATAGATGGGTTATTGTAAATTTTTTAATATTTATTCAATTTGTACTGATAAAAAAAAAGAATAAAATGAGTTGTTTCCTTCGGTGGTCAATTATGGAGGAATCAACAAAACCTTCAACAAGATCTTTTGTTTTCTGTTCCAAGGGAATCCCAACAAGGGTTTCCATGTTCAACGAGAGAGTTAAATTCCAAGGAATAGATTATTAATTGCATTTAAATTTTGAAAACTAATATGTTTTTAATCCTTACATTTTCGATTAAACATAATTAATATCGGTATACTTTCACAAGGAATAATGGGTTTAATCTTCTAATTTTAAAAGACCATGTGTTGTATCTATTTTTTTTATAAGAAATTAAACTTTTTAAAGGTAAAAAGTATTTAAATTAAAAATTAAGCATAAATTCATCAATGCAAAACCACAATACCTTAAAAGCATTCAAGTGAATGATATAAAGACTAAAATGATAATTTTGTCTTAAGATATTAATAACATTTAGACTTTATTCTTGATCATAGGATAAGGTATTGGACCCTTGTGAGGGAGTAAAATATGAACAAAAAGAGTGAAAATTTGTCTACCCATTTATAATGCTAGAGTTTCTTTTGTTTTTAATGTAGCTAAAAATTTCTTAATTAGGTTAAAAGAACCCAGGTTTTCCAATGGAATGTCAAAGAAGCTAACTTTATTTGACCAGCAGCCTGAAACCCTATTTCTCGATTTTGTTCAAATTTCTGTGTTTGTTGTACCCTTTTACGTAATTAAAAAACAGAAGTACATATCCTCCACAAGGGTCTATGCACCTTTAAAAATCGAAAACGAGGTAGATTTCAAACCGTAACCTTTGAACCACTCAAACCATGTTGTGGGTTGGACTTTGGAAAACTAAAAAATATAATTCACACGGCTAAACTTTGGAACTTGTTATGACCACCCACCATTTATTTTCCCATTCGAAGCTGCGTTAGCAGATTCCTTGTGGAATTCAAAGACCACCCCTTTTTCCATTCTTGACACGTATTTGAAAGTCTGCTGCCCGTGTGGAATTTTGTGTTCTTCAGACCTTATATATAAGCAAACCAACCCACTAACAAAGTCCCATCTTTCTGTATTTATATTGTCTGCTATTATCCTGGAACAAGACTTCAATTCATACACCCCAAAGACCTATATCTAATACCCAAAGGTAAATGATTCATGTTGGATTCTGTCTGCTGTTTTGATGAAGTTGTTTGTTGCATAAATATATCTTTAGTGCATCAAAAGAAACTAGTTTTATTCATGGGGTTGCACGGTTAAACAAAGAAGTATGGATTATGCATAATCTATTTCATTTTCTTCATCAACAAAACAGAAAGAGAAAGACAAAGAAAAGTTGTGATTTTTTGGTTGAGGGACTCTTTCTTTTTGCTTTTTCAATGTTGAAAAGAACAATTATGAAATGAAATTAACTCAAGAAAATGGGGAGTTCTAATAATTTTGTGGGGTGGATGTGTAGTCTACTTATGATATAACTCATCTAACACAAACAAGTGTGTTATATTGGCAGGAATCAAAAGAGTGATAGTTTTCTTCAAACAAATTGAAGTGTAGAGGGGATCTACATCTCTATGGGATTGTCACTTTCCTTACTCTCATCAGCCTGGGAAGAAATCGTTAGACATTCTCTCTTTGGTCTGTCTTTGAATTTCACCTTCGGTTCAAAAGATGGGGCTGTGATTTTGAGATCAGGGAGCTTCAAGAAAAGAGAATCAGACACCACTTCTGTGTTATCAAAGGGTGCTTCTACCGGCTCAAGCAAGTTGAAGGACTTCAGACCCGAACAGATGATCTTTGAAAGAAACCTTTCATGCATTCAAGGAATGGAGATCATGGATTCTGAGAGAAGTGAGCAGTTGCAGCAGAAGCCAGTGCCTGTTCTTTCTCTGCCTAAAGAAGTGGTTTTCTCTTCCCCAAGACCAGTTAGTGAGCTTGATGCTGCCGCTACTAAAGTTCAAAAAGTCTACAAGAGTTACCGCACCAGAAGAAACCTTGCAGATTGTGCTGTTGTTGTGGAAGAGCTCTGGTAAGTCTCAAACAAATTCTTTTAGATCAGGATCCTCTCATCCTAGCAAGTTGCATTTACACAACACACAATGAAATCAAAATCTAGATGTGATTTCTTGGGTAGTTTTTTGGTGCCCTTCTCCAATTATAACTAGTGAAATCATATCTTTATGTGGATTTTCAGTTAAGATTATCACTCATTATGTTTGGTATGTTACTAATTGGTTATGATATTCAATTGATTTAGGTGGAAGGCATTAGACTTTGCTGCTCTTAAAAGGAGTTCTGTTTCATTCTTTAATGGGGAGAAACAAGAAACAGCTATGTCACGGTGGGCAAGAGCAAGGACAAGAGCTGCTAAGGTATATTCCATTGAAACTCAACTTGCTCTAAATTCATTTATCTTCTTATTCTTATAATTGTATTTGGCATGTGTACAGGTTGGAAAAGGTTTGTCCAAGGATGACAAGGCTCAAAAGTTGGCTCTGCAACATTGGCTTGAAGCTGTAAGTTACCATTAGTTCATTAATAACTCCTATTTAGCCATGAAATTAAGTTACATTTTAGTTTATGGTCTCATCTAATGTTGTCCATGTGCATTTTCTTTTTGTTTTCTGAACAGATTGACCCACGTCATCGTTATGGACACAATTTGCACATGTATTACGATATTTGGTTTGAAAGCCAAAGCACACAACCATTTTTCTACTGGTAAACTCTTGTTCTAAGATATCTATATACATTTATCTTGTAGCTGGCAAAACTATAGAAGCTAAGGATCTGTATGGTTAACTTTGTCCTTTATGATTTGCAGGTTGGATGTTGGAGATGGCAAAGAAATTAATCTTGAGAAATGTCCAAGGGCCACCCTGCAACGCCAGTGCATTAAATATCTTGGACCAGTAAGTTATCACTGATCAACCTTACATTTGTAATAAAGAAAATAAACAGCACTTAAGGGTGTAAGAGTTTTTTCATATTGTTATTTAATCAGAAACCATCATGTACAATTTGCCAACTACTTAAAAGTTATACTATACTATAACTATTATGGTTTTTGGTTAATTAACAATACAAAACTTTTTACATTAATTTGTAAAGTGCATGAATAAGTATGAACCTATGCCATGTATAATCTAATGTTTGTCTTTGTTGTAACCATTGCAGAAAGAAAGGGAAGAATATGAAGTAATTGTTAAAGATGGGAAGCTAGTGTACAGAGAAGATGGAAGGTTTGTGGACACTGATGGAAAGTCCAAATGGATATTTGTCCTTAGCACCACAAGGTCCTTGTATGTGGGGCGCAAACAGAAAGGTTCATTTCAACACTCTAGCTTTCTAGCTGGTGCTGCCACAACAGCTGCTGGCAGATTAGTGGCTCAACAGGGTGTGCTTGAGGTAAATAACACATAATATTTATATTCTCCTAATCTATAAAGTTCACAAGATACTACTTTAATTCAATCATGCATGAACACAAGCTTTTTCACTTTACACTTTACACGTTAGACGTTACATCACTTTAGAGAAATTTAATGCATTTGTCACGTACTCAAATTATTGTAACAATAATGCAGGCTATTTGGCCATACAGTGGTCATTATCACCCCACAGAAGAGAACTTCAAGGAATTTATAAGCTTTCTGGACGAGCACAAAGTGGACCTTTCCAATGTGAAGGTAAATTTTTCTTCACCAAGTGATGAAGTTGATTATTGAGAGTGAGAGTTTGTTGTGAAATAAATAAGCTGATATAGTTGTTCATTTGTCCTACTTGTGTCCCTGCAGAAATGTGCTATAGATGATGATGCACCTTCAATTGTGGGGTCCTCTTCATTTAGTGACATTAAAGAGTCACAACAAATTAAGGGTACCCTTCCACCTTCCCAATCAGGGCCAGCATCAGCTTCCACTAATGTCAACAACAATGCAACAGTTCATAAAGAGATTGAAAAGAAGGTTGAGGTCCCAGTTTTTGACGTGCCTAAGAGGCTAACATGCAAGTGGTCTACTGGGGCAGGTCCCAGAATAGGTATTGTGCGTGACTACCCTGGCCATCTTCAATCAAGGGCCTTGGAGCAAGTTAATCTCTCCCCTAGGCCTGCTTCCGCACGCCCATATAGCTATGGCCCAATCCCATCCCCAAGGCCCAGCCCAAAAGTTAGAATGTCTCCAAGGCTTGCTTACATGGGCCTACCCAGCCCAAGGCTCCCAATTCCTGCTACAAGTTAAGACAACATTTGTGTGTGTTGGTTCTGAAAATTTTCCATTTTTCATATCTAAAGTGGATATGAAATTTCTAAACAAATCAGACACGACCAGAAGCATGGAAGAGAATTAATGATGAAATTATGGATGGTCTGAGAGCAAGTACATAGTTCACATAGTGAGAAAAAACTGAGATGACATCAGAGAGACTCGTTTCTGTCTCTCTAGCTGGATAGCTAGCTCCTATTTTGGTTTTAGAATTTGTTTATTTCTTCATTGTTAGGCTCACTGTGTCAGATTGTATTAACACTATTGTTTTGTCTCTAATTTTCCTTTGTTTTAAAAAGGCCATTCGGTCAATTCTTCATTGTAAGTAAAGGTTCTAATTAAACACGACATCAATTTTTATCTGCTATACAAATTCAGCCATAAATGAAATTACTTTCTTTGTCTTGAACTATTAGCTTTTTACTTATATATCTATATATATATATTGTTTACTAACTTTAATTCTATTAATAAATTTTAATAAATTAACAATATATTATCAAGATGTGAAGTAGAGAGTATATGTAATTCAACATAGACTAATTTGAATTCGAAACAACTTTCCAATGCCAAAAGTTTTAGGCAACAAAATGCATACCATTGAATTCAAACAATGCATTAAATTAAAAAAGATATACTTATACTCGTTTGAATCCAAAAACAACTTTCCAATATCAAAGTTTTAGGCAAAAATTGCATTCCGTTGACTTCAAACAATGCATTAAATTAAAAATATACTTTATGGGTTAAAATTGACTTTAATGTTTAACTAGTTGTTTTCTTTTATAATTCAGATTTTACAACATTATCCTATGAAATTAAAAGTAGCAAACTAAGAACATTATCCTATGAAATGAAGAGTAGCAAACTTGATGAGTCCAATTCGTTTTAGCTTAGCTTATTACTGGTTCACTAAAAATGAGATGGGATGAGAGAGGACCAGCAAAGCCACTGTAATTAAAGAGATTGGTGGTCCTAACCCACCTAATCAAAGGTGGACTAATTATGTTTTTTACTTTTTTATTTAGTATATATTAAAAATATATTTCATTATCAAAATATTTGTTAAGTTTCAATTACTTAATTAATATATTTAATGAAATAAATTAAAAAAAAATATTATTTTTATAATTAATAATTAAAATTTAATTTGTAAGTATAGTAATTTAAGTTATAATATCATAGTTAGAGAGATTGGTGGTCCTGACCCACCGAACCATAATCAAATGGTGGACTAATAGGTGGTGGAATTATTTATTATTTTACGTTTTATTTAATATATATATATATATATATATATATATATAATATTTAGTCATGAGAACATTTTCTAAGTTTTAACTATTTAATTAATATTTCTAATGGAAGAAATTAAAATAATTATTATCTTCATAATTAATAATTGAAGTTTAATTTGTAAATATTAATTATTTAAGTTATAATATCGTTATATATTTGTATCTTTTAAATAATATAATATTTTTTATTTTAATTCTTTATCAAAAAAATAGGCTGACAAGTCATTCCATCCCACCCGTTTTAAATCTCTATGTTGGCAATGTTTGGGAAAAACCTCTTTTCTGAGAACGTTTTCTTAATTTGTTTACAGTTTTCAATTTTTTATGCCATTCAGCTCTCTTCTAGCGTGTTCTTTGAATTTGATTGTTTTACTACAAATTCATTTGATTTTTATTAAAATTTATTAGTGGAATCCACTTTCTGTTCTAAGTGTGCAAACACCCAGGTTGACCAAAAGAGCACAAATAAGTTTAAAATGTGAGTTTCTTAGTCAAAACTGAGACATCCAATATGATCATGATGTATACTCAACTTGACAGCACTAAAAGTCAACGAGGTCATGCCATAAATAAAAGAAGATTCAAATTCAAAGTTTCAAGCCTCTTTTAAGTCTCTACATTCAACAAGTCATTCATTCAAACCTTACTTTCAAAATGATTTTAGTTTACTTTGTTTGGAAAAAAAATTATCAATTTTTAGAAGAAAGTTGGATTTCTTATTATTTCTCTTTATTTTTGTCATAGATAAAAAATTAGTATCTTCTTTTATAATTATAATATATCTGATTTTATTTTTAATCCTTGTTGGATTTCCAATTCAGGTTATCTAACTCGTGTAATTTATAAGAAAAACTTTAAATGGTTAATGAACTTTAAACATAGTTTAATGTTACAAAATTTATTTATAAGATTAAATTTACAGTTTAAAATTTAATGATATTAATAATTTTTTTTATAAACCCTTCCTTAGTTATCTTGTTTTGTTTCTACTCAATTAATTTCATTTAAATTAATGCGTTTTTGAAGACTAACCATTCCTGTTAATATTAATTGGTTGACCACTGGTATAATCAGAATTGGTATTTTTGGACGCTTAATTTCTAACTTTTTATATATCTATTTTTAGTGTTTTTCTAAATATTATTTCCATATGATCAACCAAAAATATATTGTGGAGGAAGATTAATTAGTATGAAGCGATTGGATAAGCATATTATATTATACAAAGTAATCAAATAAAAAACAAACCAAAATGGACTAAGATTAGCGAAAACATAGCTTTTATAACTCTTGGTGATCCTTAATCCTTTAAAAAGTATTTATCTTTTTCATCTGTTCTTTTTTTTTACTATCTTCAATTTTAAATTGTTTGGATGAATACGATTTTTTAACTAATAATTAGACATTAGTCTCTCGGATATGTTATATGAACTTTTAGGTTTCTATTACAGAAACATTTCTGTGTCTATTTTTTTTAAGATAAACTTTAAAAGTAAATACGTTTTTAATTAAAAAATATCATGAATAAAATTTATATATACATATAAACAAGTAGAAAATGGGTGAAATATTCTTCACTCTCTCACTTCGTTCCTTATTTCTCAAATAAACAAGCAAAGGCTTCTGAGTTGATGTTTGATTGGATATGAATTGGTGAAGACAATTCAGGACTGAATCATCAAATCACTCAATCACTCACCATACTCCAGAAAAGAAAATGGCCACAAAAATACGTGTCATTAATCTTGGTCTTGTTCTTTTCATATTTTTTTTAATGTATATAAATCATTTGGTTCACCATGAAATAGTCTTAACTAATTTTGGGGTAGTCACACCAATTTTGTAGGGGCCATTTCTCTCTCAGCTTTTTTTATACATGCTGCACTGATATGGTAATCTTTGCATCAGAGTGCAGTGTGTAGACTACACTGCACAATGTAGGTGCAGAAGAGGGGCCACAACCCAAAATCTCATTTCAGGGCATACAAAGATAACTTGGATAATGCACAAACTGCACTGTATCTGCAACCATCACTGTCAAAGTATTTATACACTGAAATATCTCTCATCAGTGATACCCTCTTCTGTTGCTGTTGCTTTTTTTCTTCCAAGACGGCTTCTGCTTATGGAAATGGGAGACAAAGTACATCTTTGTTTATTATCTTCTCACATATATGATTGTAAGACACTTGGTAATAGACGTGGAGATTGTAGGAAAAGTATAATGTAAGTTTGATTTCTGTAGAATATGTTATTCAGAAGATGGTATTAATCCCATGGCTTATTTTTTATCATTATAGAAGAATTATAGCAGTAGTTGCTTTTTGAATGATTAATCACTGTTTAACTGAGTTTTGTATACAATTACGTAACATTAGTTTTAAATAGCAAGAACTCATAAAGTTAGAAGCATATAATGTAATTGTGAACAAGGTCTCTAAGTCATAAACACTAGATTCCTTAAACATGTTAATATGTGTTTGATTTTTAATTACATAAATGAAAAAGGTTTTATTAAAGAAAACTCACTTTGATCATCTTGCACTATAAAAAATTAATTTTTAACTTTTATTTGAGAGATGTTATTGATAAAAAAGGACAATGTTCCTTAATTTGACAAGTCCAATCAAAATAAGCCCTTTTCTTTGGTTGCCTCACCTGAGTTCAAAGCTTCTTATGAAATTTCAACTCCTCATTAATGGAAAATCAAACTTAAAATGGTGTCTGTGGAAACAATTTGAGTGAGTGAGCACAGGGTACAGATTGAGATAAGTAATAAAGACTGCTTAATTCATATCTACTTTAGTCAATATCATGAAAATATCAGCTTTGCTCTCCTCCAACCTACTTTGACCACCATTCATTAGTGATTCAATTCAATGAGGGTTGACTCACTGCATGCTTCCTGTTCCCACCAACCTGCATGAAATTGACTTAACCATGAAATGATGCATTCCATTCTGCCTCTATTGCTCTAATTTGCCATTTAATCAATCTTGGTACAGTCACACTAGCCTACATGGTACCATTTGTTCCAGTTTGAGGCACTTGCAATTATGACTTGTATGATTCTTGTCCGCTACATATTTCCTTCAAATTCCTCTAATGGTGAAAAGTACACTTCGAATTCTTAATCAGCAACAATAATAATATATTAATAATCTTTTCAACCGAGGAATTTGAGTCGGTATGGGGAAGTCATTTCAGACTGTTAAAAATGAAAAATTATGAGAAGTGGCTCTGCAGTCTAGGCAGTCTAAGACTTTCTCCATATCTTTGAAGTTTTAGACTATATAGGGACATTGCAGCTCAGTAATCAATTAACAACGAATCCGAATCAGGTGCACCTGCTGCAGTTAGTATTTAATGGATAGAAGTTTATATTATATTTTTTTAACATTTTATTGCATAACAAAAGGTAAGATTCTCTCTTTTATCATAAAACATTTTATAGTGAAGTTTTTTCAAGGCATGGTAGATCATCATAGTTTTGAATGCATGAAAATATTTTTGACACTACTGAGTATATACTCTCCCCAAAGATAAGAGGAAATAAAAAGTTGTAAATGATGTGAAAAGGGTAAAAGCAAATAGGATCTAGAAACTGTTACTGTGATCAAAACATTTTTATGTTTTATATACCTTACTGGATTGATATAAGTCTCAAGTTAAATGTTAGAAATGCCAACCTGTATGCCACTTTTTTGAGAAGTGAGAAATTCCTTTCTCTTTGATAAGGGATTTTTCCACAGATCTTTGGTGGGGTCTCTAGCATATCTCTCTCAGTGTTTACACTTTTGTTCTTTTTGTGACACGTTGTGCCAATCTCAGTCAACAACAGCATTATTTGGTCTCTTCAAGTGAGAGTCATTTGCAACCAAACACTCTGGTAGTAGTGCTTTTGCATTATGGCCCTATCTTCTCTCACAACACCCTTTCGCATAAATCCTTTTAGGATGTCCACAACTGTGAAGACAAGAAGAATGTGGTACATTCTAATGGCTTCAATTCTACTCTCACACTTGGTCTGCGTAAAAAGCAAGCCTTTGTTTCAGTTTGATGCTTCAACTCAACAAGGTCAGTAGTTTCATCCACATACATGTTACCACAAAATCACTTTTCTTCCCCTTTCACATCATATAATCAACATAAACACTTGATTGCTTCACTTCTCTCAAGTCCAAGTAGCAGAAATCCCATTTACCACTTTCTCTCTCTGATGAATTGTTCACTTTTCCACCTTTTGGTGATTACCAACAGCACCCTTCAAACAGTCTTCCACAGTAGCTGACGAACAAACAAGAATTCAAGGCGTCTCAAAACATGCTTCTGACACTACACAGGTACCATACTTGTCTTGAAATGAAACCAGTTATTAAGGGCATGCATAGGTTTAGTACAATGATTTTAGGGTACCATACGTTTCCAAACATCTCATTCATGCATGTACTATGTCATACATATATATTAGAGGTGCCCAACACGTTTTCATGTGCCAAAAAAACATTTTTGATAAGTTTTACATGTTTGTGATGTGTTTTACATGATTATGATGTTGTAGGGGAATGAAAGAAAAACTATGATGAAATCAAAGGCCAAAGGGTATAAAGAAGCGTTGAGGGGACTGAGCAGGCTAGGGTCAACACCACCAAGGTGTGAGCACAAATGTGGAGGCTGCATTCCCTGTGATCCTATTCAAATTCCTACCAACAATGATCTTCTGGGTGCTCAGTATGCCAATTATGAGCCTGAAGGATGGAAGTGCAAATGTGGCAATACTTACTTCAACCCATGATCACCTAACCAGAACTTCTCTTTACATGTTTGTGCATAGCCTTGAAATTTGAATGTTTTGGATACAACTGATTAAGGTTTGTGTTAGTTAAAACCAGAAAGTTTCTCCACATTGATCTTAGATGATTGGTTGCTAATTAAAACTAACAAATATTGTATTATTTTGTTCTATTGGTTGCTGATTTGCTACTTTTTTGGATTAAGGAATTTGGCATTAAACCTTGCTTAGCTTTACAATTACGCTGTTATTAGTTGGATGATTTTTTATTTTATTATAGTTTGGATGGCAATTGTTTTAAGCTGGTTTACTAGTGTGATAAGATGTAATAGCACACCTTCCCTCTTAAACCTCATGTGAAGTTCTTGTAATAACTTAAGAAAAAATTATATGTAAGAAAGAAAGAAATAGAGCACACGCAAAAAGGAAAATAATAATTAGGATAAATGAAAACTGTAATAAACAATATAGTAGATTAATTCGAAAAAATATAAAAAAAAATACTAAGGATAGAAATGTAATGTATAAGCATGATATTGATAAGGTACTACAATACAAGTTTCTATTTTAAAAAGCTGCGTGTCCATTTTGTGTAGATGTACTCGACACTTGTATTATACTTACGTATAAATTTAGTAAATTAATAAAAATATTAATTAATAATTTACTTCAAAGTTTCATTATTTAAGTGGGAGAATATATCATGTTATGTGTGGTATGGAAGAGTTATTGTTAACATATATGCCATTTGGACATAAGTTTCATGAATAATTCTACTTATACTATTTAATATTAATAAGAAAGAGGCACTCCATAAATAATAAATAGATAGGTTAAGAAATAAACTATTACATAGTAAAATATAATATATATATATATATATATATATATATATATATATATATATATATATATATATATATATATATAACGTACTTATTATGTATATTTATTCTTATGGTTTGACAATGCACGAAACGTATGCTTGTTTAATTACTTATTATTATTACGTGGAACTAAACATTTGTTTATTGATTTGTTTATTGGTGTATGTGAATGATTAATTTATGTAGCAATTCTTGCATGGTATTGAGAGTTAAGAAAAGTTAAACAAGGATATAATAATTATGAACAAAGAATATAATAACATGGAAGAAAGTTTTTTATTGAATGTATTTTTTTTGGAAGAAAGTTTTTTATTGAATGTACTTTTCTTTGTTTATAATAACTCATTTAATATAGAATTATAGAAAACTAAATATACAAATTATTTTAAATAAATACATTTGGTATTCTACTCATATTTTCTGATATTGCACTGATTATCTATCTCTGATATTCTACTTATTTGTTTCTTTGATACTCTTTTGATTATCTCTCTGATATTCTTATTGATATTCCCTTTATTATCTCTGATATTCTATTCGTTTATTTTTTTAATAATAATATTCTAACACTCTCTCTCTCATGGTGAGCAGTGAGATCACCAATGCTTAGCTTGCTAAGGACATGGGTAAAAGTTTTGCCTGTAACAACTTTGGTGAGAATGTCTGCCAACTGGTCTTCTTACCTTACAAACAGAAACTCAATACTGTTATACTCAATCTTCGTCTTTATAAAGTGTCTGTCCACTTCAACATGCTTGGTTCTGTCATGTTATACAGGATTCTTTGTTTTCATAGCTTCTTGCCATTCACACTTCTTACTCGCTTTATGAACTGTTTTGGGAATAAAAAAAGCTCTTGCAATGTCTGTCACTCCTTCTCTAGTTATCTTCATAGGATACCTGAAATTTCGGGAAACATGTTCTGGATAATATCGGTCAGGTGGTACCCTTCTATTTCTTATTGGCGGAAGTGTGAAAGGCTCAGGTTCTGGTGCTAATATGTCATTGTTAGTGACTTCATTCATAATAGGAGACAACTCAGTAGAGTAAAGATTACTTACCTCTTGTTGGACATTCTGAGAAGGATCCTCATTGGTTGTGTTAGACCCTCCTACGTTGACAGAGACATGCTCGTTGGTTCCCTCTACTTACTCTTTTAGAATAGTTTCTTGGCAACTAAGGCTACCTAACCAACTTGGTGGTTCACTAGTTTTCTCCCCTGAACATCAAGTTGGCTACTGAAGAAATATTCTGATTTTAAAAAATCACAATCGATAGTCACATATACACGATGAGTGATTGGGTTGTAACATCGATACCCCTTTTGATGTGTATCATATCCAACGAAGACACATTTCTCAGCACATGGATCAAATTTGGTTCTGTTAGCTTTAGAAATATGAACAAACACAAAACACCCAAAAACTCGTGGTGGTAACATTTGGACATGATGGATATTAGTCTGAGTAGCTAGGATCTGTAGGGGGTGTTTTATGGTTAAGGATCTGGGAGGGTAGTTGTTCAAAAGATAGGCCGAGGTAGTGACAGCTTCGGGCCAAAACCGTGTTGGAACCTATGCATCAAAAATCAAAATTAAGTTTTATTAAGTGTATTAATATTGCAAAATACAATGAGTATTTTTTTGGATTTGTAGTCACTCATATTTAATCTTTTGAGTATTGTTTGAATTCATTCTTGGATGACCTCTTGAATATTGTTTCAGCTCTGGACACCCTTACCTGACCCGGTTCAAATATTCATTCACAAAACACTTATGACTTAACCAAAGCATTTTTTTACAAGCAATTTTTGTCTTCATCAAGTATTTTTGTATAGTCACTTCTAACTTGTATTATTTAACAAGCCGTTTTTTTTACTTAACTAAGTATTCTTTCACAAGTCACTCCTGACTCAAATGAGTATTCAATGAACAACTGTCACTATTAACTAATAATAACCGAATATTCTTTGCAAAAAATCACCCGTAAGATACAAGAAATGTATGAGTGGTAACCAATAAATCACATCATTTGCTTGGTAGACATGATTATTTTCTATTAACATATATGATACTTGTACTCTCTTCTAGTTAACTAATGGAATATGGACATTGTTCTTCTATACGAAGCTTTTGATAAGCACGAAAATTTCAAAAGTTTCAACAAAACATAACGTTGTGTATGTATCTTTTCTTCTTTTTTAGTTGCTGTATATAGGTGCCAAAGAAATTAGCTGTTGTGAAATCATTTTTGGGCATTGAACAACTTCTTTTTTAATGTCTTTCTTTCAATAAATGTTATTTCTTCTTTATGTGACGTCTAATAGTTTGATGTATTTATTTTTTATTGGACAGTGTGTTGTTTCTTAAATTTGTCTAAAGTGCTATTTCATATGAAATAAATAATCTTTATAGAGTTGATAATGCATAACTTAGAGATTTGTTTTTAAAAAAACAATTTAAGTGATCTTTTATGTGACTTACCATTTAGTAATGAACATTTCTTATAACATGAAATAAACATTTATATATATTTTTTGTGTATAATAATGTTAAATTACTTCTATACACTTATTGTCTAAGTATTTACATATTTTTATCAAATCTAAAATAATATTATATACTATATATCATTTAATAGATAAAATACATACATTTTATACAACGCGTGTTGTTGAATTAAACTATCATCTTACAACAAAACGTAATCATAATAAATATATATTAGGTATTCAAGTGTGATTCTAAGTACCATATTGGGTGTAGGAATGAAAAAGTTGAGCAACATATAAGAAAGAAGACCCGCAAACCTAATGCCTTAAAGTTTTAGGTTGAAGGTGGCGTCATTCCCTTATATGTTGGCTCAGTTCTCATTCTTGTAAGATTTTCCCGGTGTTTATCCCTCGGATTCTCCCAACAATATACTTATGATTTTAACACTTAATTAAAAATATATGATAATGATGTTTTATTTTAACACAATCTTTATGATTTTAACACTTAATTAAAATTACAATATCTATAAATACGGACGAAAAACTAACAATTATAAATATCAATTTTGTTAGAAAAAACTTAACTAACGTTGATAAAAAAATATTAAGAAAACAAATAATTTCAAGTAGTGTATAATTGAAAACAACCACAAGTAACATCAAATTAAAAAAATACTCTCATTGATTTCAACTAGAAAAAAACTAGAAAAAAATTGTGTTTGAATAAATTGAAAAAAGATCATTAATGTTTATTAAAATTTTTACTAATATTAACTAAAAAGAAATATCCAACTATATTGATAAAAAATTTCTAATCTTAAGTAAAAAATTATCACGATAGTAAATGTCATCACCATTAATAAAAAGAAAATATCAACCTAAAAATATCCTCACTTTAACTAATTAACATTCCAATTTTAGTGAACAACTCTCCCAACATATCGAAGTTAAGCTAAAGTAGAAGGCTGAAAAAAAGCAACATAAATTTTTAAGAGAAAAAAAAAACGTAATATAAATTCTTACTTTTTATAAATTTATTTAAATTATAGAATCAAATTACTCTTAAAAATTTATAGAATATAATTTTTCAAAATCTAAATAATATATTTGATCGTAAGTTCTTGAAAAGTTTTCATCCAAACATGTTATTAAAAAAATATCTTTTCCCTTACTAACTTTGCTATTTTTTATGTAGCTATTTTCTTAACGAGTAATTTAAATTTCAGTGAAAACAAAATGTGATAATTGCAATTAATTAATTAAAATAAAAATCCGATCATAAATTTAAAAGGAAATAAATAATACTATATTTATTTATTGAAGTAATATAAAATTCACAAACCAATAGTTATGCATTTCTAAACTCGAAAATGCCAATTTAAACACCTTTTTTTTATTGAGTATACCAATTATCCACGTGTAAGAAGTTAAAATTTATTTAAGACATTGAATACAACAACTTAAGTTAAATCAAAAGCAAGTCTCACAGTGTGATTAAAACTGCACAATAACACTTTAGACATTTCATCTGCACAGTAAAACCAACATTAATACTAATAAAGTTAACACATAAGTAGAATTTATTATAAATAAAAAAAAACCGTACTTCAATTATGATTTATCTTGAATTAATTAAGAGAAAGGAAGACGAATAAATAATGTAGGATATGGTTGATGAAAGTCACGTGAGGTGGGGCCCAGTGAGGAGTGACAACTGGGCGAAAGGTTCGCGGTGTGTCTGGGGTCCTATATATCTGCTTTGCTATTCCAACACACCAAAATAACCGACGGTTACAAGAATGTTCCTGCAATGCATGAGAGAGAAACACTCTTTCTTTTCTCCATTTTCAAATTCCCTTTTCTCTCTAAACCATCATTTTCTTTTCTTTTTACCCTAACACCATTTTCTTCTCTACCTCAATCTCCCACCCAATTTTTTTATTTTATTTTATTTTTCTATTTCTTTTTTTTTCCTTCCACCTGCATTCTCCGTTACTATTTTCCCATTTTTTTTTATCCGATCGATGAACGGAGCTCGTTCGGTTCTGCAATTTGTCGAGTAAAATGATTTCCTCTTGCGGAATTCGGCGTTCGGATTAGCTTAGGGTTTCAGCGGAAAAAATTATCGCTTTCGGTTTTTGTTTTTCGGAATGGAACCTCGCGTCGGGAATAAGTTTCGGCTTGGACGTAAGATCGGTAGCGGATCGTTTGGAGAGATCTATTTAGGTTGCTTGAATTTCCATTCTGTTGTTGTAATTATCATTCTTTTGATTTTGTTTTATTTGTAATTTTATGTGTTGTTGTTGTTGATGATGAGTTTTTGTTTTGTTTTATTGTGCAGGTACTAACATTCAGAATAATGAAGAGGTTGCAGTTAAGCTTGTAAGTGCTTTTGACCAATTGGGTTTTGGATTATGTAGGACTTTGAATTTGACTGATTTTGTATTTGAAATATGGAGAGGACAATTTGTCAGTTTTATAGCCATGAGTTGTGTGAAACTGGTTTCGTGTGAAATCAGTTTCGGCATGGGATTGTGAAAATTGGGGTTCAGGTTGGATTTTGTCCTGGTGTTCATAATGTCATTGATCTGTGTGTATGCGCTTCTATTCTGGGTGTCTGTGACTGTCTTCATTCACTGAGATTATTGTTCTTTGATTTTTATGGGAGGGGACAAGGTGGACGCTTAAAGGGTTCTCGTGGGAGACCTTTTCTATTGTTAAGTCAACAATGTTTATGGTGTGTGAACGAGAATTTTTATGATATGCAGTAGATTCGAAATAATTAAAGTAATCTGTCTGCTCCTTGTTCAAAAGCAGAATTTAAAAATGGTAGGTTTGTACTGGTTGTTATAACGTTTCAGAGCTGGTTGGAATCTAAGTTCATTTCTTCTTTTTTTAGAGGTAAAAATGAGGTGGACTAGTGTCAATTTTATAGGCATAGGAATGAGGATACTTCTGAATGGTGCACTGTTCCTAATATGTTGATTACTGCAAAAAACAAGTGAAGATATCCTTTCGAATAATTGGATTTTTTTTTAATTCTTGAGTAGCTAAGATTTTAGATTATTATTATCGTAGTGAAAATTTCCCTTTATTAGCCTTTAAAATGATTATACATGTGATGTAACTGCTTATGATAGAAAAAAGCATATTAATCGAACTACTTGAACTATTTGGGGTAGAGGGTATATTGCTCTGTTTGAAATGTTGCTTATGTACTGCTATTAACTGCTTGGAAATTTCGTATCTAATGGACATTACGAAATAATTTTCTCTTAGCGGAGATACATTCTAAAGAGATTTATAAATGGTCCCGTTTGCCCAATGTTGTAGATCATAATTATAATCATGTATAAATTAAGCTTTATATATATATATATAGATAGAAAGTTTTTGCTGTTTTAATAGAATTGTTATTGTTGTAACATATACTTAGTCTAGAAAAGTGTATACTGTGTAAAACAGTTCAGTATTTCAGCGCAAGTTACAATTCTTAGTCTGTGAAGGAGAATCCTTAAGAATTAAAAAAGTAGGAATGGTATGTGAACTGCAAATTTGGAACTCTTGCAATCTGTTGGATTTACTGTTATTTAACTTCATTCCTGATATGGTCTCTACTTGGATTTTGGTGGTCATTTTGGACTCTTTTTCTTAGGTAATTACTAGTTTTTGGATTGCTCTGAGTGCTCCAGTGATTCATTTCGTTTCCTCTTACCCCCTTCCTGTTCTTTGCTTGTGCTCTTTCTAATTAGGAAAATGTCAAGACAAAGCATCCTCAGCTGCTATATGAATCCAAGTTGTACAGAGTTCTCCAGGGAGGAAGTAATGTTTCTTCTCAAAAATAATTGTTTGTCTCTTTCTTATTTGCTTTTTTTCGCCACGATCCCTGATAAGTAAGTGATCTATTTATATATTATAAATGATTCTAACACAAATTTGGCATTGGCAGCTGGAATTCCTGATGTTAGATGGTTTGGAGTGGAGGGAGATTACAATGTTCTAGTGATGGATCTGCTTGGACCTAGCCTTGAAGATCTATTTAATTTCTGCAGTAGAAAGCTCTCACTAAAGACAGTTCTCATGCTTGCTGATCAAATGGTGGGTCTTCCCCCTTAATCTGAGTGAAGGAGATAAAATTCTGATGAACTATTTCATTCAAATGACTATATTAATGACTTATTTGGGTCCTCTATGTCCTTTTTATGCAATTACTTAGGACTAACTATTTGGCTAACTAGTAAACTAATAGTAACTCTTGGTATTTTTGTTTTTTGGTCAGATCAACCGTGTTGAGTTTGTTCATTGTAAATCTTTTCTACATCGGGATATCAAACCAGATAATTTCCTGATGGGATTGGGAAGGCGTGCAAACCAGGTGGCTGATCTTGTTTACATGTGAGCTTTTTTATTTATTGTATGTTGATAAATTAGGTATTTAATCCATTTTGATCTACATGTAGGTTTACTGTATTGATTTTGGTTTGGCAAAGAAATATAGGGATAGTTCAACCCATCAACACATTCCATACAGGTACACGGATTGATTTGCTAATCTAGGTTATTCCAGTTGTTATAGCTTGTTGCCTAGTGGAATTAGTGTCTTAATTATGACTTTGTAATTTTTCATGTTTGGGGTTGTTGTTGTCCTAACTTCTCATGTTGTCATTTTATTGTTCATCCTCAGAATTAAAAATCTGCGTTATCAAACATTTTGGTGGCAGAAAAAGTTGAAAACCTTGTAGTTTTCTAGTTGACCAATACACTTTTAGATGTTTACCATCGAATGTCTTTTATGTGGTACGGTGATGCTTTGAAATGGCAGTCCGTTTACATACCATACTCCTTATGGGTTTTGTATCTTCTAGCAGCTGAAAAACTTGGAATTGGAGACTAGCAGGGCAGTGACTAAGATTTTGATGGAAACTTGAAAGAAGCATGGAGCTTTTTAAGTTTAAATCTATATGAATTTGAGTTGTTTTTAATTTAAATAATTCCTTGCTTTGAATTTGGTTTTAAATTAGATTAGTATCGAAAAAAAATAAAATTGGTTATTATTTGGTGATTCATGTGGTGTTTAAAGCAAAATCCAAGAAGAGAGGACAGGGAATAAGGGAAGTTTTATTTGACATAAAAACTGATTACTGCTTTCTGAAAGATTTCTGTTTTTGGTCATGTTTTGACATAAAAAACTAATACAAGAACACCTCATAGCAAAATTTGTATAACTACCAAGACATTCTAATCATGTGAAGTGATGGATAAATAATGGCGGATGCAATTCATAGAATTCAAGTTCACTTGCGATGCACAAATATGGTACAATTATCAGCTACGATATGTATATGTGAGATGGCAAATCCACTTAGCTCATGGATTTGCTTTCTTTTTTTGTGCATTTCCTCTTAGAAGCATATGATTGGTGAGCTAGAAGGTGCCACCTAGTTGGGATCTTATAGTCTCATTATGATGCTTTCTTGAGTGAAACCTTTATTAAAAAAACTATATAGTGAAAGTTTTCTGACAGAAGATTCATACTGAAACACCTAAAAGGACTCGCCTCTGCATGCATTTTAATTTTAAACCGAAGATGATTGAAATCCGTTTATCTAATAGAGATAATCACCTTTTTTTTTCTCAAAATTTCTAACGAAGCTGGTAAAAATTGGAAATTGCTTCTTTACCGAACACACTAAGATATTAAACTAATACTTAGGAATAGTGTCTCCTAATAATAAAATAGTCTTAAATAGTACTGAAAATAGAAATTCATTTCTTGTCCTTTATTGAAATTACGATTCTTCCTCTGGATTATATATTATTTATGCTCTTTTTGCTGCATCATTTATAACTTGTAGACAACTTTTTATTTTGCTCCAATTCCGTTGTTTAATTTTCTATTCAGAAGTGATGATGTAATTTACCTGATTAGTTGGTGGTGATAGGTGTATTAAATTGAATTATGTGTAGAATGCTTTCTTTGTGATTTCTTGGATAAGGTTGAGATTCCGTTAGCCATGTGATGCTACATTCGGATGTCAGCTTGATTTTATATTCATGTAGCCTGGCCATTCTTGTTAGTGTTGTTTTAATATGATTTACTATGTAAATGTAACATGTATTCTATTTGATCATTAACTGCAGAGAAAATAAGAATTTAACTGGGACTGCTAGATATGCAAGTATGAATACCCACCTTGGCATTGGTATGTATGCTTGTATGTTTCTTACCTGGCATTTGATTAATTTGCGCCCAAGTTGTGTTATCTAACATATACACGTTGCTTGGTACTATTATGATCAATACACAGAGCAGAGTCGAAGAGATGATTTGGAGTCTCTAGGTTATGTGTTGATGTACTTCCTGAGGGGAAGGTGATTATTGGCGTGTACCTTCCATTGCTTTCTTCAAGTACCGAGTTGAATGTTTTTATTTGATATTCATTTTATATGTAGTCTTCCTTGGCAAGGACTTAAAGCGGGAACCAAGAAACAGAAATACGAGAGAATCAGTGAAAAAAAGGTTTCTACTTCTATTGAGGTCGGTACTGTTATTGTTGGCCTCCTTGAATCCATATTTTGCACTATTCTTGAATTATACTCATAACTTACTGATTATTCCAGGCATTGTGTCGAGGTTATCCAACAGAGTTTGCATCATACTTCCATTATTGTCGCTCATTAAGGTTTGATGATAGGCCAGATTATGCTTACCTCAAGAGAATATTTCGTGACCTGTTTATTCGTGAAGGTGTGAACATAATATCATATAAAGTGCATCCTTTTGTCTTTGCCTTGTGCATATACTTCAATGATTTGGATTTCAATCTATGAAAGGCCATGTATGTATATATGCTCATTACATTGGCTTATGGACAGGATTCCAGTTTGATTATGTGTTTGATTGGACAATCTTGAAGTATCAGCAATCACAGCTAGCCGCACCTCCTGCACGCGCTGTTGTAAGTGTTTCTTTATTCTTGATCTTTCACTTGAGCAATGGATATAGACTTCTGAGATGGCAAGATGCTTGTATTTTAGGGTCCTAGTGCTGGAACTAGTTCTGCAATGCCACCAGCTGTGACTAATGCCGATAGACAAACAGGTAAATAATTGTTATCTGTATGTTTCCTTATGATATTGAAGTTTGGCAATGTAATACGTTAAGTACATATGCTTCCTTTTAGTATATTCAAGTCTAACCCGGGCTATGTCTAGCTTGCCGTTCTTAATGTGATCTGACCTTTTCTCAATTTTTAAACATAAATGTAATTAAATTAATTCATTCTGAAAAGATAATTACATTTTTGTTTCCTCGCATTTGTTGTTGCCACTCTAATGCTGTCCTTTTTTTCAGATAATGTAGGTTCTCTAATTTTTTTTTTTGTTCCTAAAAGTTTAGCCCTTGAGCGTTTTGTTCTTACCCCTTTTTCACAGGAGAGGAAGAAGGACGACCTCCTGGTCTGATTTCAGGGGATTCCACAAGGAGAAGAATGTCAGGGAACATCTCAAACTCTGTAAATACTTCAAGACAGAAAAATCCAGTCGCCATGGATGCTGCTCTTAATAAGGAAGCCATGGTAAAGTTGGTTAGAGTGCTTAGTTTCCTTTGGGTTCTTTCTGAGAAACAGATCTTAACTCACTGATTACGAGTGTGACGAGTGTTGTCAAATCATGCAGTTATCAAAGCCTAATGTCTTGGGTCAGTCAAGTGGATCAAGGCGAGCTGCTGTTTCTAGTAGCCGCGATGCATATGCTGGTAGTGATTTGGATCCTCGTACTCGTACTACTGAGGCTAACCCTGGAACAGTGCGCAAAATATCATCTGGGAGAAATGCTTCTTTTGTCAAGAACTACGAAAGTGCTGTCAAGGGCATTGAGGGTTTGCAATTGGAAAATGACAAGAGGGCACATTATTAATTCCTTATCTTTTTATGTTGTAAATATATATTTGAGTTGAGGGACATTGCTGTGCAATAGTTGCATTCGTTACTAAGGTGAGCTGTGAAGGGATATGTGGATATGAACTCAGAAATCTGGGCTGTGGTGTTTAACCCCTGTGCTCATACTGATTAAGTGGGGAAGCTGAAAGAACTGGGCTAACTCAAGTGGGGAAGCTCAGGTTTGCATTGGCACTTGTATTCTGGTAAGAATCCTAAATTTTGTAATATTTTCTTGTGATTTATTGTTTTACCAGATGCTTAAAGTGTCACGTGGACCACATTGTTCAAAACTATCAAATACCACCAAAAATCTACTCATGTTTTGGTTAAAATTAAAGTTTCCAAGACGTGTCTGGATATCACTGCGGTATTAGAAGTATTTTAGGTTCTTGAAATGTTTCTACCTTGGTAATTCTTATCAGCTTGAATCATTATATTTCTCTAGTTTTCCATAATTGTTATCTCTGAATAACATTTACATCATTTTTATTTCAAATATTTTGGAAGGATTTGTTTAAATTGGATTGCTTGTGTCTGGAATTATTGCTCCTGATCCTCATGCTTGATTGAACATGGACATACCCTGTTGGTTCTCATATCTGCATAGGGTAATTATTCTCCCCCAGATGTGTGTTAAAAACTCGTTGTTCAAAATTGTTTGGAAAATGACTTTCACTTATTTCAAGGCTTCAAAGAGTTTTAAATATATTTTTTCAATAGAGTCTTTACTAAAAAGTTTCATTTTATTAATTGTTTAAAATATTTTTTGTTTTGTTTAAACTTATCTTGATTGCTTGATTTTTATTGTAAATAGGACTATGTGACTATTACTTTTGTATTTTTATCTCTAACTTATAAAATGACTTGTTCCTTCTTTTTCCGGTATCTATTAACTTGTCAATTAACTCGTTTTTTTTCCAAGAGCTAAGTAACAAGTTAGAGACTAGAAAGAGAAGACATGACTTTATTGAACAGTTATTAATTATAATGGAAGTAATTCACGTTATTCTTTGATGGAAAAATCAAACAATATAAAATAAATATTTTAATATTTAATAGGATAATTTTTTAATGAAGATAAATTAAAAATATTCAAATATATAAGAGGGATTTAGAACTTATTTAAGCTTTTGCATTGCCTTTTTTGTTAATTATAATTTATTGTTAAATGAAAAATAGAATCATGATAACAATGATGAAAGAGTTAAGCTAATTGTATTATTTGGGTATGCGGTTAAATAATGCCTTTTTATTTTATATAAAATTACTATATATAATTATTTTTGTATTTTATTTTACATTTAGTATGTTACTAAGATGTACTTTTATTTGTCTAATTTTATTCTTAATTCAATTATATAATTTACTTTTAATATTTTATATTAAAAAAGTATATTGCGTCTAATATTGGAATTAGAATTTTAAATTATGCTAATTTGACTTATTTGGATTTAAAAAGTTTATCACTAAAGTCAATCATTATATAACTATTAAACATGTTCATGTTTTTATCAGTATTAATTATAATATATGAAAATTGTGTAACAAAATAATAATCATTACTCTTTTTCCATCACTACATAATTAATTTTTTTTCACAATAGTTTAGATATATTTTGTTACTAAATCTTTATAAAACGGTAAATATATACATATATAGTACAAATTAATGTTATATGTATATTTTTTGTAAGAGTAATATAGTGATCGTTGTTGATAATATATGAAAAAGTAAATTATAAAAAAATTTCATAGAATTATGTTATTTATATATAAGAGTAAATAAATTACTTAAATGAATACGCATTTAAAGATAATCTGATTGTCTGAGTTTTCATTTTTTATTATCTTAAATAATGTTTGTATCGTAACTGATTAACAACACTAAAAATAATACAACCAGTCCTTTAGGTTATGTTTTAAAAATGGGGTCAAACTTATTAATTCAATAAAAAAAATTGGTGAACATACTAATATAATCGATCAATAATTGATTAAAAATTTGAATTTTTTAATTTGAATATTTAATTTCCAAAAAATAAATAAATTTGTAATAGTTGATAGAATTAATTAACAATAGGGAAGTCCAATCCCACAGTTTTAGACTTCTGAGCTTGAATGCATATTGAGGAAAATAACCATTGATGTAAAACTTTCAAACTTGTATATTTTGGGAAAAATTACAGCTGATATAAAACTGAGAGTTGAGATATGTAAATTATATTTTTATTTAATAAAAACATCTAATGTAAAACTTTGAGACTTAGAATAAGTATTATTAATTACTTTATAATAAAACAATGTGAATATTTGATACTCAGGTTGCGAATAATAAAGCTATTATGTTTGCTATTCCAACATTATTAAAGTATGATTTTACTTATATCAATATAATCACAATTGAATCATTAAACATTTACCTTGACCTATTTAATGATTAGCTTGCTTTTAAAAACATTACTTTTAAGTAAAATTCTCAAAGTGGTGGGGGAGGAAATTCAAACATTCAACCATGCAAACTATTCATGATATTTATAAAATTTGTATTATACAGAACTTAAAGACCAAAATTACCCGTAACTACTAAATAAGATACATAATATGCATTTCTTATTAAATATATAAAATAGTATCATTTATACTTATTAATAATTTAAATATACTTATTGTAATAAACAATAAGTAATAAATAGTAATATTACTACTAATAATAAATATATAGTTTATACTTCATTGGATATATAAAACTGCATAATACTTATAAATAAATTTAAAATAATATTGTATGAAAAAATGAACAGTATAATTTGTAACCATTAATTAGATAAGTATGAAATATACTTTTTCCTACACGTCCTTAATAGGTCTTTTTAAATATAGTTAACTTGTTTTTAATTCACAGTGTTCATCTTTTTTACCATAGAGTTGGTGAGTCATGTTTCTTTTCCAATTTGTCATATAAAGCTTTGTTTGACATGTGGATAGAAATCCTTTATAATGTCCATATGACAAAATTTACCATAAAACAATTTTTGAAAAAAAAAAAAAGAGAAAAGCTCTGCCATCAAAATTTTTTGAGATCCAACTGAGCTTGGTGAATTCTCCACAAAATAAGCTTTATTTATTTTAGGAACTGATCTCAAGTTTTAACAGATTTGTTAACCAAAGTAATATCGGCGGTTACCAGTGAACTTTTTAAAATAATTTTAATAAGACAAACTCTTCCGTGAAGGAAAGTAAAGAACTTTTTTCCATTTAGCAAGCTTTGACCTTTTCCGCTTTTGCGTTAAACATAGGAATTCTAAGGTAAATAAAAGGCAAGGAACTTTGCTTGAATGCATTGCCATTGTGGAACCAATTGTTGATTTAGCACAATAAAGGTCGGCGGATAAAAGAAGGGTAGGAACCAATTCTTGGTGATTGTAATATAATGTAACAACTTTTATTTAGTGAAGTGCATCTATCATATATCTTTTCGTCATATAATATTTCTTTACTCTTTTAAAAAAGAAACTTACATATCCAAATACATATATTATATTTTAATTTCACACCGAAAATGAAATTCATCAGTCAATTAATGATAATTTTATCTATTGTGCTGTAGCTTTTGATACTTTTTATCTATATGTGCTGTGCATACTTACAAAATCTGTCTCTCAAATGTCAACCACAAACGTCATCAATGAAGTATTAAATTCTCATAAAGACAAGTGGAGGGAGTAAGGATAAGTATTTTGCCCATCTAGGAATATAAATGCAGTAACATGACTCATACAATACTGAATGATATCTGTCATCATTTATTGGTTGAATTCCTGAAACAAGATACAGTTAAACCAACTTTGGCATTTACAGCTATCCCTAAACTAACTATCACAAACCAGTGAGTGTTACTCAAGCATTTAGAGATTGACATTTTCAAAAATTGCTTGCATATTTGATAATAGTGCAAATTAGTACACAGATCAAGAGGAATCAACCTTCAAAAATCAGATGGAATTGTTAACCAGAGGAATGACTGTCAAAGCAGACGATGATCCCCGTACAAAAACAAAGAGACAACTACTATCAACATCGATTTTACTTTGAAAATGCAAAAGCACATTCAGACGAACATTGTGATGGTACCTTAGTCAACTTCTCCGTTTCTATTCATCAAGTCATGGTAGTATAATAGTACGCTCATAGGTTGACCAAGAATACAAAATATGAACCAAAAAATCATATTTCCAACCTGGCATGGATAAATGAGAATGAAACAACAAAGAAATTCACTTGAAGATTATAATTTATGAGATAACTCATTAATAGACCGAATTTCTTAATAGAACACTTTAGAGTCATACCATTGAGTTTCTGTACTTGTTTTGCAGGTAATTAGTGATCAAGACCAATGGAACCTGGAAAGGGAGGGAAAGATATTTGCCATTATCTTATGTCAAGAAATAAACTCACTCCAACCAAAACAAAATGACAGAACAAGTTTGTCTAGAGAACATTGTCTTGCGCTTGGCCATAGAACAGGAATTAAACTCACTCCAACCTTTTCATTTCTTATATGGGGCAAGGTTTGTTGCTCTGGGGGTTGGGAGGTCGAATTTCTACTAAAATTTGTGCCAATTTTATGCTTAAATAATAATTGAACCTTAATAGTAGCCAACTTCAATTGAAAAATAGGAGAATATACCTGAAACATAATTCCTATAAATGCCCACAACTTGAACATGTGGCAAGGAACGGCAATGCATAACTGCACTCAAATGAGAAATTATGAGCAAATTGCTGAAGGAAGCAAAATGAAAGGCGGTACCATAAATGACTCAACTCTACTCGAAAAAATAATACCATATATGACTATGCCGATCACAAAATGAGTATATGACTACGCTTACAGAACTAGAATAGACAATAGTCTCCTGGGAGTCTGAACGCCATATAGTAAGGGCATCTCGGATAAAGCGCTTTACATGAGTTGCTATATACCAAATATTTTACACCATTCCAAATTTATTGTATGTGATTGGATAAAAAATTTCATAATTTACAGAAAATTCAAATATATAAATTTGAATTGCTTTAAAAGAAAGTTAAAAAAAAAAAACTATGTCAACCAAACAACACTCTGATCTCAACTAAGCCAGTGATTTTCCAGTTGAAGTTAAGCCAATGAGTGAATATAGAGAGAAGAAATATAGATTTGAGAAAGATGTATGAGAAATTTAAAATTCTTACCTTTCATATAAAATTTGAAATTACGTTATTCTACGTAATCAAAATACCCTAAAAGAATTTAGAATTTTAATTTCTTCTAAAATTCCATATCCGAACAACGTTTTTTGTCATTAAACATTTCAAATTTTCTCTACAAATATCTATCTGTACACGCATAAATGTATTATTAAGGATTAATTTTACTAAAATATCCTTATTATTTTTCTTAATTTCTATAAATGCATTATTAAGTATTCCAAGACCATAATATTTATTAGGAGGCAAAATTGGAATATAAATTTTAATATTCCGATAAACATTGACCACGTCAATCAATATACTTATTTTTTTTTAATGAAAATCAACTGGAAGTGAAGGATATAATATTTCACTTTTCCTATAATTCCATATCATCTTTCTTACTTTAAATAAGTCAATCAATTTTTTTCGTCAAACCAAGTCGAAACTCACCAACATGGTTTTTTTTATGGGGGAGTGGAGTGGAAGAGTTTTTCCAAACTTTTATTGTTTGGTTCAATTTTTTGGAGCCCTTCTCGTCCCAACTTTACTCTCCTCCGATATTGGGAGGATTTTGGAATGGAAATAAGTGGATCTAAAACACTTTTTAAGTATAATGACTATAATATTCTTACTAATGATTTGAAGATTGAAACCATAAAGGTACAAGGTAAATTAAATTTTAAAATCTTCCTTCTTGTGAACTAAACAAGAAAAGAACTATCTTTGTTCCCATTTATTAAAGGCACCCTCTTCTCCAAAAGAAACATATTCCCTAATAAAAAATCTCTCCTTTTAAAAAAATAATGCATATTGAAATTGATAATAACTTTCAAAAACATGAAAATTACAATATAAACAATACCAATAAAATAGAGTATGATTTTTATTATTATCAATTTGAACACTTCCCCAAGTATGTTCCACTAAGTTTCATATATATTTCCTTTTGACAAGATGTGCTCTCCTTCTAAATATGTTCTAAATTGGAATGCAAACCATTAGAAACTTACTGAGATATCGTTGTTTGGACGATTATATGAACTATCTATGGAAAATCAATATCCTACTTGCTAGGGCTCATATGATTACAAGTTGTGATTGAAGCACTAAGAAAGTTCACTCTACATCTTGTTGACGTTGGACAACCAATTTTCTTTCCACTTGCGACATTGAGGTGACTTTAATGAAAAAGTCCATTTTGAATAAGGGTGTGTTTCTCTCTCTAGCATATAGTTTTTGCTCATAAGACTTTTCAAGAAGTTGGTAACATACACATTTCTCTAGTGCTTTGAGTGTGTATTCCGAAAGGGAATCGGGATAAAATTCCTGAACTGGGACGTGGCGGCTGACGACAACAATTGGGAGTCTGGAGATATCGGCGGAGGGCACGATAGAAGACGAAGAAGTTAGAAGAAAAAGGTAGAAGAGAAAGAAGGTAGAAGAAGAAGAAGGAATTGGGGATCGATTTAACATAGGTGTACAAAAGTTATGAGCTATACATGTATTTTCAGTTGGATGTGAACATGTTGAGCTGAGTCAACCCGAACCAAGTGGAACCACTTTTTCTCTTTGCCTCCTTTATAAATTTTTTTTCTTCTTTTACTTTCTTTGTTAAGTTTTTTCCTACCTACCTCATCTAATTTAGAATCTAATCACACCTTACAAAGCCGAAGAGTACTAGACTGGTTGAAAAGTTGAACTTCATTGTTGTCCTCCATCCAAAACCATATAAGTTGCATTAGCTCAATGAAGAGGGGGACAACATTTCTTGGAGACCAAATTAGTCACCGAAAACTTATGAAAAAACCGGTCGCTAAATCGGTGGCTAAATTTCAGTGGCAAAATAGTGGCTAAAATGAAATAAAATTCAATAGTAATGAAGTCGTTGGCCAACTATATTTGACAGTAGAATCCTTACATTGGATTAATGGATTAATTGATGATAGATTTTGAGTTTTCAAATTTTAAGGTGAAAAAACTTCAAATGCTATGACTAGATATTTAAGCAAAGCTGGTCTTATTTTTCAAAAGACTTCGATGAGCTTTCACCCACTCCTCCCAAACCAGGAACATGAACAAAAGGATTTTTTCATGATGTTGACCTTGTATGGATTGTTTGTATAGTATTATTGTATTCAGAACCAGATTTTGGGTTGTCCTATTGCTTCTGCTTTTGAATTCTAAGTGAACTACTGCGTCAAGGGTGCCACCTAAACCTCTATTCTTTCCGATGTTCCATCTATGCCTATTGATTCTTCTACCTATTGATTCAAAGTGATTCTTTAATTGGTAATTATGCAATTGTTGGATATGGTCAGAAAACTAAATTATGGCAAAAACAACTTAATTATTGGGAGGAAAAAATTTATTGAGATCCTAAATTACAGCAATCACACGATTTCAGGATTTGCATAATTATGATAATTGGCAATTATTTTCACTATAATTGATACCCACAATATATAATAAAAGCACATTGGGGAATAATTGACACACCGATTCAGTCATGTATGTCTCTTGCTTCTTCTTCTCAAACATGTTGGAACCATTTGGAGATGTAAGTTTAAGTATCCACTCATACAATATTTTTTAACTGGATACACAACAAAGTGCGACTGACCCCTACACGAGTGTCGAGGAGGTGTCAATGTCAAGAACACGTCGTGTAAGAGAAGCTTGGGTAAGCTTTTCATGACTCAATCTTTTCCCCGTAATGTTTGCCATTTTTGTATGATGTTTGATTTGCACCGTAAAAATGGGTTGCATCCAAATAAAAGGTTGAATAGATGTAAAACATTGATGCTTATGTAAACAGAGATAATACCTCTTTTAGTATACCATAACTTTTCCAAATCTGACCATAATTTTTTCACTTCAAACTAATGTTGATTAAAATATATTTTGCAAAATTAAGATTTAAATTAAACTTTATTATCGTTCGCTCAATCACAGTTTATAAAAAACTGTCAAAAGGGAGAGAGGAAAATTAGGGATAGAAAGAGAGATGAATCACATACCTCATGAAAAACAGCAGAAACCAGGAAGGCAATTAATGAAGCACCACCCTGTACAAGACAAAAATCACAATCGCATACACAAATAGAACTACGAAATGCGAGATGAAGGTACCCAAAAGAGCAAGATTATAGAATATGAGAAAAAATAAAGTGATCTCCTCTGCTATTCTTATTTAATCTTGTCAATATGCATACAACTAAATATGCCAAAGTCAAAATCTGAAGCTACAAAGCGAAAAAAAGACAACTAATTCCAAGTTTGGATTAAAGATGTGAAAGCTCCAAAGTACTGTTACTTTAAAAGCAACAAATCTTTCCTTCTCAATTCATGCATTGGAGTGCACAAAAATACTTCTGTAACTTTAAATCAAACATATGCTAAGTCTGCAATATGGAATGAACAATTCAACAGAAGTAAACTTAAGGGAACAAGCACAACGGATGAAATGAGGTCTGATAATAGGAAAATCTCAGCAAACATAAACTTCCAGAAAATAGTAATTTTTGTTTATTAGTTTAAGCAAAGGAAAATATTCACTCTCTTTATGAAAAAAGTATTTTCCAATAGCCCGTTCTTACTCCCAACATAACAAATAGTGAATGAAAATTTAAGTTTTTACATTAATTAAATAGCAGAATTATCAACTATTTTTTACACTATACCATGATAGACCACCTATATCCTTAAAACATAAACTTCTAAAGACACACTTTTCATTTGTGCCTATATTTTGCCTAAAAATTACAGTTTAGTATCCACTCAGCAAGATGACAGGAAACTTCATTTTACCTTTGGTATACCATTCCTTATGCATGGAAAATATATGTGGCGAACCATCCATTTGTGCACAGGCTGCATTATAAAAGAAGCTATTAAGTTGAATAGTAATGGTTTAGACCTACAAACGAAATTTATAAACAAATGCTGATTGTTCTAATATGGTTTCAGAACCAAATAGTCAGTAAATGATGGAATATTTAAGACAGAATATAATGGAGAACAGAAGTGCTAGTTATCTTTCTTCTTCCTAACCTAATTCTTTATGTTGTTAAAATAGCATTACAATAGTGAAATCAAAATCAGATATATATTCATTGACATGAATTTCATGTGAAAAATGCGACAAGCATGTCATTTCACACAGGCAGTTCTGAAATGGAAACGTACCATATTCCACATCCTCCAATACTGATGACAGCAGCAGCAGAAATGCATTCAACAAAGACAAGTCATAAGTTCTCTTCAAGAAAGTGTGATTAACTAAACAGTCCAAGAACATGCCAGAACTGAGCCTACCTCTTCAACAGTTCTGGCATTCCACCAATCTTTATAGAACTCACGATCACCAAATCGGAGAAGCTCTGCAAGTATATTTAACCTACATTGCAACAGTACTTCTTAAGACTAAAAATATTACTCAGTTTTTAAAAAAATATAAATTAGTGAAGGAATATTTTTTAATTAACTTTTTTTTAGACACTACCTCTAACTACTATATATACGACACATTGATCATAACTTGAAGGTAAAGCACACAACAAGACAAGAATACATCTAAATTATTTTCACAAAATAATAGTATTATCAATGAGAAGGGGAAAAACCTTACAAGTACAAAGAATCATAAGATATCTCGCAACAAAAGTATGCAAACTCATTAATAAATTAATGCTCTACAATTTCTTAATGTTCAAATATGTGCTACGCATCTTGTAATATTTTCGGTGTACCTTCATCAAGTCACTTACTTTTGCAGAAGTTTTCAAGACTCATCTTCTATGATCAAGAAACACCTTCTTTCTTCCAGGAGAAGGTTATATGTCCATGGCAATGCATCTTTACTGGTGTTCTATCTAATGCACAAAAGTCTACAAAATCTTTTTGCCCAAGTTCTATCTAATATTGCTATAAGTCCTTCTTTATCACAAATGCAAAAGCCATCCAAGAAAGATGATTCTATTGCAATCACTATACCAGAAAATGAGTATCAAGATGGCCTTGCCAATTGAAAGTTACATCTTCAAGGGAGAATCATTTTAGCTAAAGATTATTTTGAGAATGAAGCTAGAGGCGCTTTGGGCCAAGAGCAAGAATTGTCTTATGATTTCACTGCGTCATAGGTTCTCCGAATTTGTCTTTACAAATCAGGATGATTTGAGCGCTATTCTGGCCACCGGGTCTTGGTATTTGCAACAGGGAATCTTTAGGATGTCTTTATGGACTTAACCTTAGAGCACAGAAATATTCATGCCCAAGTTTGGATTAGGGTGTTTGACCCCCCTCAATAATATTGGAGGCCCAAAATCCTTTTTGCTATAGCAAGTGGTGTTGGAGTGCCTATTTCTATAGATTCAGCAACTTTTAGAAGTTGTTTTGGGCATTTTGCTAGAACTTTCGTGGATATTGATTTACTAGAGGAACTTCCGGAGCAACTGTTGGTAGAAACGGAAGGCTATGCCTTTTATTGTCTCTATCATGTTTTAAAGAATGCCAGAATTCTGTCATTCTTGTCACATTCTCAATGCCAAAGAGTTAGGACGGGTGAGAAAAGTACACAAGATTTTCCAAAGGAATCCACAAAAGGAAAATGGTTCTGATAAAACAGGTATACATGCTGCCAATTTAGGTATTTATCAAGGCAAGTGCATGTCTCCAATGGATAATGAGAACCATTCTAATAACGATGGTTTGGATAAGTTTCCAGCAGAGTTAGTAGACAATGATAATGGTTAATGGTTCTGATTAAGAGTGGTATGCATGCGGACAATTTGGGTGTTGCTCAAGCTCAGATCATAGCCCTGCTATTTCAGATCATGAAAACATTGTTGATCAGGCACAAGAACATGCAGATCAGAGCAATATTGCTCATCAGGCAAAGGCTCGTAGCCCTGCTGTTCTGGAACAGGACAACATAGATGCACAAGAACAATCAGATACTCAATCTAATTATAGTAGTTTGCCAACTCTAATGTATATTAATGAGGATATAAGCTAGGATCATACCAATAAATCTCGATATTTTTTTATGATGATAATCTCAATGTACAAGGTTCCTATTTATTCAACAATGACAATAAATTCCTTACTAGAATCATGGCATTCAATAGAATCATGGATTTCAATCTTCCCTGACTACGCTAATTATACTAATTACCAATAATAGGGAATAAACATGGAAATTTAATATTGTTTTATAATATTTACAACACTTCCCCTCAAGCCGATTAATAGGTATCTATCATTCCTAGCTTGCTAATAAGATCTTGAAATTTAGTAGGCAGTCCCTTAGTAAGAACATCTTCCAAATTGACTTCCCGATGGTACATATGTTATCTTGACAAGCCCCCAATCTAAATTGTCTTTAATGTTCAGTCAACCTCTATATGCTTCGTTCTGTTATGTTGGACAAGATTATGAGCAATGGTCATAGTAGATTTGTTGTCACAAAACTCCACAGGAGTTATGTATTAAAAATGTTTCTTATCCACAATAGCTCACATATCCCTTGGGTCAGATCTATATTCAACTTCTACACTTGACCTTGCCACAACACATTGTTACTTGCTCCTCCATGTCAATAAATTTCCTCTCAAGAACATAGAATATCCTGATATGAAGACATTTGTGTATGCTTCAAGTCACAACTCTCCTCTCTTAAATAAAAATCCCATTCCTGGGCTACTTTTCAATTATTGAAGAATTCTATTGACAGGTGTTTCTCTAGAAAACATAGGCAATATCAGGTCAAGTATGAGACAAATAAATAAGTTTCCCAACAAGTCTTTAATATTGGAATTTATCTACAATTGGACTTTCTTCCTCACTTCCGATTTGGTGGTTTTGTCCAATGGGAGTTTCAACAACTCTGATCCAACTTGCCAATTTCCTTAAGGGGTTCAAGGACATATCTACTTTGAGATATGGAGATGCCCATAGATCTTTTAATCCCACCTCAAGAAACTTTAATCCCTAGGAAGTATTTCAGTTTTCCAATATCTTTAACTCAAATTGAGCCGCCAATTTCTCATTTAACATCTGATTCTCACCTTCTTCATTACCTACAATAATCATATCATCTACATAGATCAAAGGAAGTGTAAACTTACCATTATGTGAGTGTTTTATGAAGAGGGTATGATCTCCTGACTATGCATATAACCTTAGAAACCATGGCTTGAGAGAGCCACCGAAACCAAGCGCAATCGAGCCCATTCAATCTACACACCTTGTCTCATTTGGAATCACATCTAGCTAGTATCTCATGTATACTTCTTCCAATTCTCTATGTAAAAAGACATTTTTTTACATCAAATTGATGTAAAAATTCTCTATGTATAGACCCACTTGCATGCTACCGCCTTTTATCGTTTGGCCTCTCAACAACCTAATTTCATTTCTTTTCTATTTTTTTTTCTGGTGTCTACATCTCTTCATTCGTAGTTCAAAGCCCATTCTTATCTTTTAAAACTTCATGTACTAAGGCAGGAATTTCGATAGAATCAATAGCTGAAAAGAAACTCAAGTGTTGCATAGAAAGGTGTTCTTTTCTTTAAATTGAATGAGAGAAAGACACTAAATCAGATGAAGTGGTGGTGGTAAACAAGGCGGAGAAGAAGCCATTAGAGATCAATAGTTGCAGATACCCTATAGAAGTGATACTGCAAAATAAACAAGAAAAATCTGGATTTCGTTAATTAGAGTGTTAGAATTAGTGGTAAACTTTGTAACACATCACTTTACATCAAATCAAGATACTCTTATATTGAGTATTCCTTTTCTCTCTTCCTCTTTGTCTACCTAAACCCTACACTTTCAAAAGTTTACCTGTGCCAGAGAAAATTACTTAAACTGAAAATGACAACAGGGCAGTGAAAGAGAGGTCAGAAACTTAATTTTACATCTTTAAAATCATATACTTTAGACAACAAAAGCCACAAACATGCCTTTTCATCAGCTAGATCTATTAATCAATGTTGCAATTAGGCACATAAAAGTATCATCATTATAAGAACATTTCCAAGGAGGAAGTCAAGTTTTGGCTATGGTAAGTGCTGATGCACTTCAATCTTCACTGCAATAAACACAAGAATCCAGAAATTCTTCAATTTATTGCAACAGAAACTGCATTCGTTTTTCATGCAAACATTCTATTTTCAAAAGAACATACCCAAAAAGAAAAGAGAGAGAGAGGGAGAGAGAGGAAATACACACCAAAGATGGAAAAAGCAGTAGAACATGCAGAGCCACACATATACATTGGGAACAGAAAGCTTCAGAATTCTTTCAATGGCATATAGAAGGTTTCCCTTCAAAGGATGATGTGAATTTTGTACAATTGGATTCATATACTGCAAAGTTATGAACAAAATGATGTTATAACTCAACACCACAGAATTAGTCAATGGAAATTAAAGGAGAAAAAAGGGTAGAAATAAACACTAAATTTGTTAAATGTGCTTACTTGCTCTATTATAAATCCCATTACTCCCGTAAATATTATCAGCTTGACAAGTTGACGAAACACCCAACCCTTTCGAACAGAAGGTGTGCGAGGATAGCTTGTCTATAACATTAATTCATCAGATAGGGCATAAAATACATGAGTAAAAATTGCATGATAGAACTCAACACACAAATGCTGTCTAAAAAAGATATACCATGCTCTAGAAATATTTACTATTTCCATTAAAATCACGACACTCCACATGTATGTTCAGATTGCATCTCTAAAGACCTAAAATGCATAACACACCAATAACATTGCAAAAAAAGTCCATAAAACAGTGTCTTTATGTGCTTCAGTTGGAAAAAAAACTGCACTAAAATGTCAGTAAGAGAGGTGAATCCAAAAATGCTACAACACCAATCAAAATAATTTTGCAAACAGAAAGTAAACAACTCACTTAAAATTTTACACTACCTGATAGCACAATGTAGGTGCAACCATGAAGTATGCCAAACTCCTGATCGTCACAGTATATGGATGCTCCAGAATCAAATTATTGGGTAATGTTTCTCCCTAGAACGCAGGGAATCATTATTGATTAAGGGGGAAAACAGAACATTTATCTTACATTGATAATGATAAAAAAAAAAAAAAAAAACTGTATTTTCCATATGATTTAGTTTTAGAACACAAGAACCACAACTACAGTTTAGTAATTCATCCTGTTCAAAAACTAACCATCACATAAAGTTTATAGGATATGATTTTATTTAAATATATAATCATGGACGAGACTTAATGACTACCTTTTCTTTTGAAACAGTAAGTGCTCTCATATCATAGTTTGTATGGGCATACGACACCAACTTTAACCACACAATGCATGTAAATAGCATCAACGTGACACCGGATACAAAAGCAGAATCACACCTGCCCAGAAAAAGTGACATATACATAAGCTATCTTTGCTATATTGGCATCTAAGAAATGAACTATACCAAAGACTATAGCTATCACATCCAACAAGCAGATCTCTTTACCACACCCTTATAAGGAAATCAATGTCTAAAAAGAAAGCCAAATATGTGATTACCATGTCTGGCAATGGAATTTTACTTTGATCCTATAGCTAATTAAGTGATTGCAGATGTTACATGGATGTCAGTCAAACGCATCTGGCAGCATATGATGACTCTTTAAATGGTTTTGATAGACTAGGCAATAGCTTTTATCACATAAGTACATTTGAAGAAGCAAAAAAGTTGTTTTCAATTTTTCTTTTGACATAACCTGATGGAGCACTGAAATTTGAGATTTAGGCACAGTAATTAAACAGAAAATTACAGCCGAAGTTGTCCAAGAATTGTAACAACTCCTACAGATAATAACTCTCTCCAAAGAACTTCCAAATACACTCTTCTGGCCACCTTTCCAGCAGGGCTTTCTTAATACGAATTTAAATAATAACTGCTCCCATGAAACGTTAAAATTGGCTACAATTAGACCATACATGAAATAGCTATTCCTAAAATATATAACTGAACCTAATAAAAACAATAAACTGATTCAACATGTAACTGCCCTTAATTTATTCTAATAAGTGTCATAACAGCCCTTAATTCCATTATTACTTTTTCGTTTCTAATGATAATTTCCAAGATAATCATTCTAGTTTCAACATTGTATGAACCAAAAGTTAAATGAGGTTTCATCAAAGGGCATTAATCTCTTCTCAAATACAACAAGTTCCATCCCACTTGGTAAAGTTGGCAAATCTCTTCTCAAATAATGCCAAAAAATAAAATCCTATCATTCCTTCCTAGATAATGACATTATTTTGTGACTATAATGCCTTTTCTCATGTTAAGCTCATATTACATCCTCAAATACTTACAAAATTTACTATGATATGGTGTAATAACAAATGACGATGAAAGTGTAAATTGAAACCCTGGAATAAATTTTGAAAACTACTACACTGACCTGAGTATTACTAAAACTGGGTAGGATAATTCAACAGTCGAGATAATTAGATGAAGTAATACAACAACCTGCAATATTCAATTCAACATTTCCACGCATGTAAATGTCAAAATTTATGTGATTAAATTATTTCATGTCATATTCTGAAACTATGTGACTTATAGAAGAATCAAGGAATCGATGTGGTCAGTGGTCACAATATTTTTTTCTTGTAAATTGTAATAAAAACTTACTTATTGGCCGGACCACTTACCCGTTCAGAAATACACTTTTTCTGTGCCAGCCTTTCCACTATGAAGGCGGCAAGTGGAAATATGTTAAGGCTAAGACTGCAAATATAAAATAGACACAGTTTCAGAATGTCTGAAAATTTAAGATTTCATCCTCAAAATAGATACACGGAACAATCTATTCCACAGGGGATTCATCAAACTTACCAGCACATGAAGAGGGGCCAATCTCTCAATGATTTTGAACTAAACCAAAAGCCATATTTAATCAACCAACCATACTGCAAACACATAATACAAGAAACATGCAGAGATAGGAAAGTTAAAGCAACCGTACAGAGCTAAATGTATGTTTACATTTTAGAGATTCAAATCTTGCATGATTGACAAAAAAACAACCGTACAGAGCTAAATACAAGAAACATGCAGAGATAAGAAAGTTAAAACAATCGTACAGAGCTAAATGTATGTTAGCTTGTAGAGATTCAAATCTTGCATGATTGACAAAAAAAAAAAAAATGGATGAGGATACCTTCATTAAGTTCTCAATGATAAGTCTGCTGTTCACCGCAACCAGCACTACTATACAGAGATTGAATAGTCCTGCGTGACTCTGTAATGTAATTCATTGATTAATTAATGGTGATTAGTAATCATTCCACTCTAAAGTAACCTTAGTAGGTTGTCAAACCTATAAACTAGAATCTCTCAATTTCTATGTAATGAAACACAAAAATTGACAAAATTAACAGCCAGTACTAGTGATAGTAAATTAACTAGAAGCATGCACCTAAAACTGACAGCCTGGGAGTTCAGTCAACGAGAAAAACATTAAATCCATATAGGATCATTTATATGCATGCAGATTACAATGTTTCTATAACTTGAATTAAAAGTTTAAAACAGAGTATATAAGTGTTTCGACTACAAAATCTCTGACTCAATGATATTTAGTGGAGGGTAATAGCACAAACGCAGTATATTTATAATTATTGTTATGTTTACTTAAAAAAATCCTGAAAACAGTTTAGGTCGCCATTTCCATTTTCTTAAATTCAGTGGATTACGAGGCACGAAACTTGCCATGCACGATTGAAATCAAGCAATGCACAAGAAATGTACCTGTCTGAAAATGTTATCGGAGCTGAGCGGGCTCTCCTTGATTCTGCGGTGAGCGGGAACAGAGGGACGGTAAGCGTATTTGACATCGATGACTTCTTCTTCGTGCTTTTTTCGAGAGTCATTGGTGACGATATTATCATCAGAGGCTGCGTGATTCGACTTGCAATCTTTATTCTCCTCGACGTTTTTGTTGTTCAAGGATTCGTCGGAGCCCGAAACTCTGGCGGCGTCTTCAGCAAAGAGGCCGCCCGGGGAGGTGGTGCTAGACCTGTGGCGCAGAGAAAGCAGTCTGAGATCTGAATCAGTTTGACCGGTGGCGGTGCCTACGCTCTCAGGCGCATCGGAGATCGCCATCGGCGAGGAGTAACGGTTTGTTTGCTCTTTTGTGACACGGCACTCACGTGGCAGTGCAAAGAGGGTTCGTTTTCTTATGTAAAAGACTGCGAATGTTTTTTATATAAGGGGAGAGAGAAAGAGAGAGATAGGAATAGGAATCAATTGAGAGAAAGATTCTAAAGAAAATTCGACTAAATGGCGAGAAATGTGGTAAGAGAGATTAAAGTGAGAATATTTTATTGGTGGATGTTTGGTTAAAAATAAAAGGGGAAAGAATGGGTGAGGGTGTAGCCTGGTAGAAAAGGTGGCATGTGAGAGAAGAATAATGGCCTAAGGACTCAGGGACTTTCAGATCTTTGCTTTGCCTTCTGTTTATCGTTTTGTTTGTCAGAGGAGTTATTTTGAGAAGAAGAGCAGAGCATATGTATATGTGATGCGGAACTTGATTGGAAGGTTCCCCATCCCTGTGAAGCAAATTACGCGGGAGGCACACCTTTTCTTTGACAGGTAAACGTGGACTTTTGTATCTGAAGCAAATATGTCAATAAAAACAAAATGAATGCTCCTTTAAATTGCTAACCAATCAAGCACTGAATTTGTTATGGACACCTTTTCTTTTCTTTTTATTAAAAAGTTTACATTATTATTTTCTACATATGGGATTTTCAAATATCAACTGGGGCACTTTGTCCTTTCTTTTTATTTAAAAGTCTACATTATTATTTTCTTTATAAAGTAATTTTAAATATCAACTGGAACATTATTATTTTCTTTATAAAGTAATTTTAAATATCAACTGGAAACGCCTCATAATGAATAGGCTCTGGCTATTATTATTCCCTTAGATTTCCATGTTACTTGATCTTTAAACCTTAACTTCATATTTTGCAAAGCGTCGTTTGATAATGCTCAATGATCAACTATGATTTCCGAGCCTATAACTTCATTTAGTAAACCGTTAATCAAACACATTGAATACAACTGGAAGCTGAGACGTAAAAACTAACGTAAAACTGGTTTTATTCTCCTTTGTATTACTTACACGGGTACCGATATTTAAATACGAGTAGATTTACATCTAATTCAAACAATGACGATGCATCGTAAATAAATGTAAAATGGCATTACGTGTAAAGTTGCTCAAAAGTTTAAAATCTTTTGCAACTTCAATATCGTCCTGTTCACAAGTTAACTACGCGCTCCACCTTTGTGACAAGAGAAACGACCTCCAACTGATGATTCAGCGAGAGCAATGACTATTGCAACCTAATATAGAGTTGTTTTATCGAAACTATATAACCAGAATCGAAATATCTTGCCTCAACGTTCCCCGCATCCTTGGTTGGTTGGTAGCTTTATGAAATGGGATAGCAGCAATAGTCATTAGAAACACATTACCAATGACCAGTTGATTTTATTAACACCATTTTTATAATTGAGGAAATGAAGCACCCAATAAAAATGAGTGTTTCTTTAAAAAGCATTTCCTTAAACCTCAAAAATGGTTATCAAGGGACAACACCGCCATTAAATTAATGTTTCACGTGCACGACAAACTATGAATACATTGAAAAAATGAACAAATGTTAAAACTACCAAAAAGTATAATTGAAAACCTTGCTTGTTAGAAAGGTGCAACTATCAACACACCATTCGGACAATAATGTGATTCCACATTGTAAGTACTTATCACTTGGGACATCCAGACGACTGACAATGTAAATTAAATTACTACACCTATTGAAAAAGTCAAACAAGGTTTAGCAGAAATACAACAAAAGGGGCAAAAAGGAAAAGAAACATTACATAACACTTACCTCGGAAACCAACTTCCCTCTAATATGATGGAACAAAAATACTCATCTCAAAGGAGTTCGGCAACATTTGAAGGCAGCTCCTCAATTACCACATTGTAAAACTTCTGGATGTCAAACAGCATTTTGTCATCATCCTTTGTGACAAAATTGATGGCAACACCCTTCCTCCCAAACCTGCCACTACGACCAATACGATGGAGATAGTTCTCGGGCTGTGTTGGGAGATCGTAATTTATAACCAAAGACACTTGCTGGACATCAATACCACGGGCCAAAAGATCAGTAGTTATCAAAACACGGGAAGACCCAGAGCGGAATTCACGCATAATAATGTCTCTGGTATTCTGGTCCATGTCTCCATGGGTTGCTGAGACTGTGTGGTCACGGCTGCGCATCTTGTCAGTCAGCCAATCAACCTTTCTTCTGGTGTTCACAAAAATGACACTTTGAGTAATTGCCAATGTCTCGTATAGATCACAGAGAGTGTCAAGCTTCCATTCCTCTTTCTCAACATTGACATAAAACTGCTTGATACCCTCCAAGGTGAGCTCATCACGCTTCACGAGGATCCTCACAGGTTTGTTCATAAATTTCCTGGTGATCTCGAGTGCCTCAGGAGGCATTGTAGCCGAGAAAACTCCCACTTGAATCTTAGTTGGAAGCAGCTGGAATATATCATAGATCTGGAAAATTTGCATTTAGAGCATTAATGACACTAAACAAATAGGCAAAAAAAAAAATCTCCAAGGTAAATCAAATGAAAATTGAAGCTCTATTGGTTACTGCTGATAGCATAAGGAAATTCATACGCATAACAAGCATACAAATAAAGATAAAATTTTAAAATATAAACAAATAAGAATAAAATAAATTCAATGACGAAACTTGATGAACATGGATAAACAGCAACAAGTTATATCATTTCTGTATTTTGTATTTTGATAAATTATCCATGAACAACATGACAGAATTGTGAGTGTTAGATATCTAACACACGAAATACAATTCACTACTAACATAAGCCATGAAATAAGCACCTGATCTTTAAAACCACGGGAAAGCATTTCATCAGCCTCATCCAATACAAACATCTTGATGTAATCCGGTCGAAGTGACTGTCTGCGTAGCATATCAAATACTCGACCAGGAGTACCAACAACAACATGAACACCACTTGATAGAATACGTTGGTCTTCACGAACACTGGTACCTCCCACACATGCATGCACCTTAACTCCAAGATAATCTCCAAGTGCCCGCATAACTTTCTCAATCTGCTGAGCAAGCTCCCGAGTAGGTGCTAAAACCAAGGCTTGGCATTCTGTCACATTATAATCAAGTTGCTGCAGAATTCCAGAACAGAAAGTTGCTGTCTTGCCAGTTCCAGACTGAGCCTGTTGTATAACGTCAAGTCCCTTGCAGAATGGAACTATTCCCCTTTGCTGAATAGCTGATGGCTTCTCAAAACCTAAATACAAATCAAACCAGTTTAAATACACGCAACTATCAAATACCAGCAGCAGCACAATAAACACAAAGGGGCATTTGATACATGCAATCTTCTTTCATTTCCAGGAGGACAAAGGTGAGAATATTTATTCTCATGTTTCTTAGAAGGTTATCAAAGTGATTTCCAAGTAACTGTTATCCCATGCTTTAGGTGTTTTCATTCCAAGGGAATGGGAAAGTGGTATTCTCATGGGAATACGGGAAGTTACGTACTATTACTCTCATAATTATAATTTTTTACTTAATTTATTTAAATTATGATATAAAAAATTCCTATGACTATGTAACCAAACACTATAAAATATATAGGACTATGACTATTGGGAATGTAATATTATTAAGAAGATTAATATGCAGTAGAACAAAGACATTCACTATTTCTAAAGAGTAACAATATGATCATATCATCTATTTGAGAGATAAAAAGACAGCAGATAAATTTCAGTCCATAAAACCGGAAGGAATAAATTACAATTGTCATCACAATCACAATAAATAAAATACAAATAAATCTTACTTTATTTGCATAATATAGATATTAAAAATATAATAGATGAGATGAAAAAAGTTAAATCTACCATATGCATAAATGCCTCTCAGAAGATTCTCTTGCAAACCCATAGCATCAAAACTTTCATAAACCTCATCATAGGATGTGAAGAAATCCTGTCCATCAGATGTAAGCCTGCAGCCATTAAATCATCACAGTCAAACCAATAACACTATAATCCCATTGCATCTATATGTGTAGAATTAGACTGAAACATGAAAAAAATAGTAGTAGACAAAAGCTAACGAAACATAATTCTACAGCAATTACTTTGAAGAACAATAACCAAAAATAAAACAAGAATTAAGAAAAATCTTACAACTCGTTCATTTTGCTATCATACTGACGACCATCAAACTGTGATCCCTCGGGTGCAAGTCCTGCCATGACTGCAAGATGGAAAGAAATAGTATTATGACGCCATTTATTAGAGAATGTTTGGTTAGCGTTATGCCTCCAAAGCCCATTTCCAACTCGAATGGGCCACATGAATACTCCTAACACAAATAGCCAAGTCCATATTTGCACTCAAACGTAGTTCTCTCACTGCAGCCGAATAGGCGACAACTTTGTTTTATTTGGCCATGACGGAAGAAAAACTGTCTGTATATTGACAACAATACACTGATAACTTTGCATAACAAACAAGCTTTCAACACAATGCAGTCCTACTCCAGAAGTGATTCTATTTACAACTCCCAAACAAGTTTTAAGGAAACATTTTCACGTCAATTTACTCTCAATCTAACTCGAGACATAGCGCATACCCATTCAGCTAATAAGACATAAAAAAGTATTTGATCCACCAACCATATATCGAATGCAATTCCAACGAAACCACTTCCAAATAAATGTTGATTTTTCCAATCACAAAGCGTTCCACTCTATCTCGCTTCTAATAAAATCAACCTCGTAATTTCAATCCAGGTCGGAACACACACTAAGCAGATCAGAAAAAACAAACTAGAGAAACAAAAAAATAGGTTAACAGAACACAGTCTGAAACAAAATAAAAAATCGATAATAAATTTAATTCAGCAAGCGCAGAGTAAAAAAAAAAAAAATCAAAAACTCTACGATGCCACCGGCATCGAAAAAACAAAACAGATGCTAAGAGTAACCTCCTAAGCTTTTGTAGGGTTCAAACAAACAGAAGCTAACAAACCATAACAGCATAAGCAGATCCAATCGTAAAATCGCGATAAGAACTACATGGATTGAATCTACGCGAATTAGAAAGAGAGAGATAGCATCGAATCGGAGAAGAGAGAAGAAGAGAGAGCAACCTTAGGGCGAAGAAAGAGGTCGTTGATCGGAGGAGAAAAAAGCGAAGAGAGTGGTGAGGTCGTTGGTGAGAGCAGTTAGGGTTTCCCAAACTGCTCAGATCTACGCCGCTGAAAGAGAGGACAATGCGCTTTGAGAGAAAGTGAGTGGGAACTGTGAGAACAGCAAAGATTATAGCAAACGCCCTCTCCTTTTTGGCTTTGGGAGTGTGCTTTTTTTTCTTGTGATTCCGATTTTGCCCTATTTCTTACCTGGCATGGGTCAAACCGCCATGAGATTCACAATTCTTGGGCTCCCGCCCATACCGAAAAAAAAAACTTTTGCTTCCTGCATCGTCCCCCATTTTTCAATCTGCACCGCCATAGTTGGATGAAATGGCCAAATTGCCCTCTGTTCGATTTTTCCTCACTACATCCCACCACAGCTGCACCGCTGCTATCATCACGGCTACAGTAGAAGAAAAAAGTGTACTATATTATTAATATAACTGCAATGTTAGGTGTATATATATGAAAAATTGTTTTAAAATTTTTATTTTTTTTAACTTTAATCAGAAAAAAAAATCTTATATTAAATAGGGTTATATTTTTGTATTGTTATGTTAGTTTAATTTAATCCAACCCACCCTAGGCCAATTGGATCACAAGTTTTGTAAAACTTTCTTTTTTTGTTTTAGAACTTGTAAATTTAGACATTTTTTATTAAGTTTTTTAGATTTTGTTTTTAAAATAGACTATTTAATCATTGAAAGTAAAACTAAGCAAAATGTTACAATTAAAAATTACGTATAAAAATAAAAATTAATAAATGACTGAATTTTTAAACAACAAATATTTTTCTATAAAATAATTTTAGTTTCATTAAATTTAAATTTAAATTTCACATATATAGCTCATTACCCTATCTACAGAAAAAAGATAAAAATTGGTTAGATTTGATTTTATCCATTTAAAAAAAAAAAAAAAAAGACACAACTCATTACCCTATCTACAATAACAATATATAAAGAAATTTATTATCTTTGGTATAGATATTTTACACTCATAATTTACTCTAAATTGTATTTTAAAATCATAAAATAACAAGAATATTTGTAACAATAGCAATATGTAAAGGAGATTTCATATTATTATATTATCATTAATTATATTTTAAAACTAAAAAGAGGAGAATAATAAAAATAAATTATCCAAATACTAAAATAGCGGCACGCATATATCATATTATAAATCATTTATATTTTCATTAATAAATATACAGAGGCACTCTCCAATATTTTTTTCATAATAATATTTAGAAAATAGTAAAACTATTTACATTTAAAAGTGTAATAGCTTTTCAAAAAAGTTGATTAAAAAATGATATATTATCTGTGTAAATTGATTAATAAAATAATATTTTAAAAATTGTTATAGTAAAAGTTTGTAATCATATTATATTTATTAAATTACTATATTATTTAGGGTAAATTTAAAACTGTATTAATTTCTATTAATTAAAAATGTTTTAACTTGTGTAGTTAAATTTTAATTTTAAAAATGTTTTAATAACATAGAGGTGGCTAGTGAATTATATTTTTAATTGGTTTAATAGTATTAATGATATGAAATAGAAAAACTAAAAACAAAAAAATGTAATCATAACTCAAAGAATAACACCTTGGTTAACCCGTCGCATGGGATAAAAACACTCCTTCTTTATATCGAACGAAGTAACCCTTATTCCAATCCATCTTCGCCACTCTTTCTCACCCTCGATCTGAATCATCGTTTTCGTCCCACATAGTAAGTTTATCTGAATTTCTTATTCTTTCCCTCTTTATCTTTAGTAGTGTGATTTTAATTCCGCACCGATTGCCTTGTTATTTCGTCTTTGGTTTCCACTGGATCAAGGTTCTATTGTTTCGCTGTTTCGGCTTCAATTTGAATTTCCGTTTCAATTAATTTCGTGTCCATTACTAGGGTTGTGTTTTCATTGTATTTTATTTTTATATTTCTCCAGAGTTGGGATTTTTTGATAATTGATATGGGTGATAGCGGTGTTCCATCTGGGTCTCCAAATGCAAAACCAGATCTTGCTGATGGAGACTCAGTGGCTTCCAATAACGCCTCATTGGAAACCATTGTGCAAAGTTTCCAAGATTCAATGTCTCTTGGTAAGAGACATAAGTTCTGGGAAACACAACCTGTTGGGCAATACAAGGATGTTGGGGATTCAAGTTTGCCTGAAGGACCCATTGAGCCCCCAACACCTTTGTCCGAGGTTAAGCAGGAGCCTTATAACCTTCCCAGTGCTTATGAGTGGACCACATGTGACATGGAGTCTGTGGAAACCTGTGAAGAGGTTTATGTTCTGCTGAAGAACAACTATGTTGAGGATGATGAAAACATGTTCAGGTTCAACTATTCCAAGGAGTTCCTCAGGTGGGCGTTGCGTGTTCCGGGGTATTACCGGAGTTGGCACATTGGTGTGCGTGCCAAGGCCTCCAAGAAGTTGGTTGCTTTCATCAGTGGGGTACCAGCAAGGATCAGAGTTAATGAGGAGGTTGTGAAGATGGCTGAGATCAATTTCTTGTGTGTTCACAAGAAGCTGAGGTCGAAGAGGCTTGCCCCTGTTATGATCAAGGAGGTCACAAGGAGGGTTCATTTGGAGAATATTTGGCAAGCAGCTTATACAGCTGGGGTTGTGCTTCCAACACCAATCACCACTTGTCAGTATTGGCACCGATCATTGAATCCGAAGAAGCTGATTGATGTTGGGTTTTCAAGGCTTGGTGCTAGGATGACGATGAGTCGCACAATCAAACTTTACAAGTTGCCGGATTCCCCGGTTACTCCTGGATTCAGGAAAATGGAGCTTAGGGATGTTCCTGCTGTTACTCGGCTGCTAAGAAACTATTTGAGCCAGTTTGTTGTTGCACCTGATTTGGATGAAAATGATGTTGAGCATTGGCTACTTCCCAATGAGAATGTGGTGGATAGTTTCTTGGTGGAGAGTCCGGGGACTCATGAGATCACTGACTTCTGCAGCTTCTACACTCTCCCCTCTTCCATCCTTGGAAATCAAAATTACTCAACTTTGAAAGCTGCTTATTCTTATTACAATGTCTCCACCAAAACCCCATTGACTCAGTTGATGAATGATGTGCTAATTGTAGCAAAGCAAAAGGATTTTGACGTTTTCAATGCCTTGGATGTGATGCACAATGAGAGTTTCCTCAAAGAGCTCAAGTTTGGACCGGGAGATGGACAGCTTCACTACTACTTGTACAATTATAGGATTCGTAGTGCCTTGAAACCATCTGGACTTGGGCTTGTGCTTTTGTAGTTTTGGCATTATTCAGTTTTGGTGTTGCTGTGTAATTGGCAAAACCATTCATTTGTTTTGTTTTATTAGCTGCTTGTTTCAACATTATTTCTTGTTCCTTTCAAATACTGGCAATTAACATATTAGGTTTGCAGGGTATGTGAGAGCCCATCTTTTGGCAGACTTTCAGCTAATATGCTTACGTTGCAAAATTCTGAAGTTGTTATAGGCTGATGCCTCTTTGATTTCCTTTTTACTCTATTTTCTTCTCGACTTTTTCATGCATGATTGCATGTATGCCTAGTTCACAATTATAAAATTAATCGTGTCAAGCTTTTGTTGCTGTTGGTTGCATATGCTCTGCTGCAGATGAGTGTGTTTGGCTGTGTGCATTTGCTCATATAATCCCCATTTGATCAATTTGAAGTTTAATAGGTTTGGGTGTCTATGTAAGTAGGATTTTATAGTGATCAATGAAACTTATGGAAATAAGAGAAAGCCCATAAATTGGGTGTTAGCTTTGCCACTAACAACAGCCATTGAAACCATCCCTGTGCAGCTACCAGGACTATAGGTCGGGACAGGACCCCTATTTCAGTTCCCATGATCAGGTAATAGCTCAAGCCAATTTTCATGAGGATAATATGTATTTATGCCCTGTTTTTGACGTATATCTTTTGTTGTAGTTTTTGGATTTGTCCTGGGTTTAGTTTGTGACCTACATGTGAATTATTTGTTTCTGTGTGCATCACAAAGTACTGATGTTAAATAAAAGGAAAAAGAAACTTCCGTGTTGCTGGATAAAATACAGAGGGAACTTCTTGTGCTTTTGTAGTTTGATGCAATTCTGTTATGGTTTTGCTGTGTATTTGGCAAAACCATTCATTTGTTTCATTTTATTAGCTGGTTGTTTCAACATCCAAATATTGCTATTAGCATATCAGGTTTATGGCTATGTAAGCCTAGCCTAACATGTCCAAACTGCAAAATTCTGAAGCTATCTGATACTTCAAGTTCTAAGTATTTCACAATTTTAGAATTAAATATTCAAAACAAAGAAATAATAAATATAAACAATAAAGCCACTGCTTAAACGAGAAAAAACCATTTAAACCCGTTTCTCATTGCGACGTGGCCATTGTTAGCTTTTTGTTATTGTTCTAATGTTTGATTTTATCTCACTAGCCTGACTGAACAATATTTTTATCACTAATTGAATGATAAGTTAAGAAAATTAGAGTCATTGGATGGGATGAATTTTCACTTCAAGATCAAATCCAATCTACAACAATGACATATTTCATTAAAAAAACACAAGTAATTTTATTAAAAATATTTTAAATAATATTAAACAAATAGTTTTCACCACCTACAAAAATCGTTCAATTTAAAATTTTATGTTGTTGTTTACCATCGAGTATTTTTTTTCTAGTCATAAAATTGTCATATATCGCTCTCAAAATAGAAAAAAAAAAAACATAAATCATCACAACTTTTTTTGGTATTTTATGATGAAAATAACATGAACATCAGGATACTTTTTTTTTTTAATTAATATATAATTTATATATTTTATCTTATCTTAATACTCCTTTGAAATAATCAAAATATAGGATAACCAATAATCTATATACAAGGATATATTAATTTTCGTGACTTTTTTTATTTACAATTTTAACCTTGTTTGTTATTTTATGAAAAATTGTGTTAACTGTTATTTTTACTTATAACTCTTTATTTCAGTACGTGTAAGAAAAATGTATTTCTTCTATTATCTTGTAGCAAAATATACAATGTATTAAAAAAGAATTAATTTTATAAGAAAAAACTAAAAAAGTAATTACGATTCACTTCATCTTATTAATTAGTCGGATGAAAAATTAAAAACAATGCAAAATAATTGTATCTCAAAATTGTTTATTTTAATTGTAAATGTTACAAAATTAGTTTATAATATAACTATGTTTCTCAAAAAGCATGTATTTTTAGATAGTTTAATTTTTATTTTTATTTAAAATTGATATTATAAAAATGTTCACTATGGACTGATAAATAGATAAATATAAAATTCATGAATACCCCTTTGCCGTCCTTGCATTTAATAATAATCAAAATTTGAATTCCACTAAATAAATAAATAAACAATGGTACAACAATATTAAGCAAGAGTTAACACATATTTAATATCATGCTTAGAAGTTATTTTCATTTCAAAAGTCATAACAATGAAGTCACACACCAAAAACAAATCCAAAAAAATATTATAGAAATATCTGAAAAACCAAACCATCAAACCTTCAAAGGACACTTCCACCAGCCCTTTTTGCACCAATCACTTTCGTTATTATTAGAATGGATAAAAAAATGGTTTTAATTATTAGTATGGGTAAGAAGTATCTCATGTCTTAAAGTGGTAGCGACCTACTCCTTCAGCATCGGTACATATCTAAAAAAAAGTACATAGTTGGATATTATGACTTTAATAAAATAAATAAAATTGAGAATATGTTATATTCTTAACATAACTTTTAACTAGTATTGATTTTAGACTTTAATTGAAGATGTATGAATGATATATAATTTCTGTATAAATAAGAACAATTGAAGTTATACATAGATATCACCACTATAAGAAATATAGTTATACACATAAATAAATATATACATAAATTAAAATATTTAAAAAATAAATAATTTATCCTAAATTTAGTGATAAATATACGCTTTTTTTACTATTTATATAAGATAGAAGTAGTTGCATTCTATACCCTCAAATTATCAAGTTGAGTCCCATAAAATTTGAAATTCTACTTTTACTCTTATGAAAATAAATAATCAATTGTTGTACATCCCAAAACATTAAAAGTCAGAACTTTTGTTTTTGAAATTACACAATTCAATACTTCAGAATATAAAATATAATTTTAAATTGTACCTTTCATTATACATATATTTATTGTATATTATATTCCAGAATGCAAGTCAAAAAATATATTAATACATTTTAATACATTTCAGAATATGTAATTATTGCATAATCTAAAACATTTAAAATATATAATCAGAATACAAAACTGTATTCTAAATTATATATTCTAAAATACATATTTTATGTTTAAGATTATACATTATTAAATACAATTTTGTATTTTAAATTGTACATTTTAAAATATAATTTTATATTTCAAAATACAATTTTGTATATACAAAATTTGTATTTCAAAATGTCCAATTTCAAATATGAATACAATTTTGTATTGTGAATAATATAATTGAAAATACAAATTGAATTGAATAATAGAAAAGAGTGAAGAAAAAGGAAAAAAAGTAAGAAATGGACGTAAATTATTGCTATATGAATTAAGATTAAATAAAAGAAATCATTTTCTTTTCAATATAATTTTTTTCTAAATTTTTATATTTTGTATATTATTGTTATTATTATTTTATTCATTATTCTATTTAAAAAAAATGTTTAAAATCCACACTATTTTAAACATGAAAAAGATAAAAAGAAAATAAATTACATAATCAATTATGTAATACTTAATTTTTCTCAAAAAAGAGGTGCACCTCTCCATCTTGTTTTCTATACTTTTTCCACATTTGACTAGAAACAAACTCCTACTGTAAGCAAACGAGCATTAGATGGAAATCCAAGTGACAGCACTAGCAAATATGGCTAAATATATACATAGCTTCAATACACAGAATGATGAAATTAATGACTTGCATTTTCAATTTACAGAATACCCAGGAAAGAATGAGAAAATATAAAAAACGATCGTAGATCTTGGGTATCTAAGCAATGATCCCAATCAGCATCCTCATCAGCTGTGAAGTAAGGAGGAACTAGCAGAAGAGAAAAACTCCTTAACTATTGAACATAACGCACTGTATGATAAATAATTAGTTCATTTCACTATATTGTACAATAATTAAACTTAAAAACTACTATAGGGTCTAGAGTGCAAGTACAACATACCATCGCTTCCCACCATTGCAACTAAATTTAAATCATCTAATTCTGGTAACTTCTTTTATACAACTTTTAACAATATTCACATCTTGACCATCCTCGTAAACCAATAAAAGGATTGCCAAAATTGGAGCTGGAATTCATGGTTGATTGGACAGAAGACACCTGTACAGTTATATCCAGTACCTTTCACTACATTTAAAAGGCGGCTCACTATAAGTACCTAACATAAACTTCCGCTAACTATATTTTTCTCTTAATACTAACCCTCTATGCTGTAGTAAATAAGAAGAAAGCTCAAGGATTCTAAATTCTTCAATAATATATACATGCTTGGTAATATTAATCGCTAGGAACGAGAACCCTGAATAGAAAAGCATTAAAAGCAAATGCAAAAGGGTAGCATCAACCTGCTAGGCAAAGGGAAACATCTATCAGGAATGTAACAAAACTAAGGTTCCTGTAATTTAGATACCATGTATGTTCCAAGTTCTGGAGAGCTTGAGATGAGAATATAAGAACAGTGGTTTTGGTCAAAACATGTTTATCAGGCTCCCTTCTTCTTTTGGTCCTTTTTAGATTTGACGTCCTTTGTAAGCATTCTTGGAGCTATGGCCATGGCCATTAACTCTTGGAAGAGGAGTTTACAAGCATAAGGAATGAAAACCTACAAGGACAATCAAAGCAAAAAAAATTCAGCATAAGGAAAAGCTTGGACACCACTAGAAAATATAAACGATCATTCACCTGAACAATGTCAGTTTTGTTTTTGCACCCCCTGCACTCAAAGGAATTCTTCTTGAGATTTGCAATAGCTATCAACCCACACTGCTCACATACATGGACCCTATATGCATCACTTTGATCAAACAACCTTTCCTTCAGGAAATGAGCAGCTCCATGAGCTATCATGCAATCTCGTTCCATCTCTCCAAATCGGAGACCTCCATCTCGTGACCGTCCCTCAGCAGGTTGCCTTGTGAGGATCTGCACAGGACCCCGGCCACGAGAATGGATCTTGTCGTCAACCATGTGCTTCAGTCTTTGGTAATATGTAGGACCGAGGAAAATCATTGCACTGAGACGTCTTCCTGTATGACCATTGTACATAGTCTCAAAACCACGCATTTGATACCCACATTTGTGTAGAGCTCTGCTGATATTGTCCACCTGGATTACAGCAATAAAAGATAGAATTTTAAGCATAGACAACATATGTATTCAATGTCTTGAGATAAACGTACAAAAAAAGAATTTTATCGACAGTTGAAGTTTTTTGCTTATAAAAAAAAATAAAATTGACAGGAGTAGTTGAAAAATCATTTTGACTGAAGACTTCTATAAAAAGATATAATTTACCCTATACAACAGACACCTGTCTTTTGGTCTACATGGTTAGGTTTAGGGTATTTGATGGAAGAATGCTACTTACAGTAACATCTGTAAAAGGAGTAGCATCTCCTTCTTTTCCCATGTGAGCTGCCACCTTCCCCATGATACACTCGATAAGCTGACCAATTGTCATTCGAGAAGGAATGGCATGTGGATTGACAATAATATCAGGGGTGATGCCTTCTACAGTCCAGGGCATGTCTTCTTGAGTATAAGTCATACCAACAGTTCCCTTCTGACCATGTCTACTACTGAATTTGTCACCAATCTGTGGTATACGAACAGATCTCACTCTTACTTTCACAAATCTTAATCCATCAGCATTTGTTGTCAGCAAAACCTACAATACAGAAAAAAAAATTATAATCCAGTAATTAAAGTAATTATAAGAATCAGGATTCTGGAATGCATTAACATGTTCTTACTTCCCATGTAGACATTTTACTTTTGTCAAGCAACTCCTTATTTAATAATTAAAATTTAAAGTCTCTCACTAAGCATTCACAACATAGGCTCAAACTCAACATGTAGCACGTTGAAGTAAATAAATATGATAAACTTACTTGATCAACAATTCCCGTTTCACTGTGACGTAAGCTTATGCTGTGATCACGCCTAGTGTATCGTAAAGCTTGTCCCTGTGCCTCCTCCTGAGATATTGGGGTGGTCTTTCCAATAATAACATCCTCACCCGATACTCTTGTGCCCTATTTCATAATAATAAATTGGTTTCTGTAAAATTTATCGGGAACAGACAACATAAAGCACAAACACAGATATGCTTACTGGTGGTGCAAGACCATCATCATCCAGCTTATCATAAGAACCGTGTCGCATTCCCTGCAAAACGAAACTCCATAATAAACCACCAACAAGAAACCAATATCTTTTCCCAAATAAAAATGCAAATCAAGAATAGTAATTTGCCACCAAAGCCAGAATTCTCACCATGGTGTTAGCTCTATCTGGACGGCCAAAATCTTCTTTGACTAGGGTTCCCATCTTTTTCTCTTCATCTCTATAAAAGTTAAAGAAACCAGCACTTCATAAAAATCACAAACATGGCAACCAAAAGGAGAAAATATCCAATTATGGGCATTAGTACCTATATGAACGGAAAAACAGAGACCGAAAGAATCCACGGTCTATTGATGACTGGTTCATGATCACAGAATCTTCTTGATTGTAACCAGAATAACATGCAATGGCCACGATGGCATTCTAAGAAACAAGGGGTAAATGTATTAGAATGTTTAAGCTATCAACAAAACAATAAAATGATATAAAGAAAGGAAGCATGATTTTACAATTCCAGCTGGGAGTTGACGGAAATGAAGATGCTCCATGGCTCTTGTAGTGACCAGTGGCTTTTGCGGATAATATAAAACATAGGCCAAGGTGTCCTAAGTAATGGAGCAAAAACATGGAGTAAATTCAGTGTCAAGTAAAATACATATACAGAAAAACAGGCACTCATTAATCACAAGAAAGAACAAACAGTACCATTCGAAACTGGTAGTTGGTAACATATATTCCCATTGCTTGCTTTCCCATTGCAGACTGATAAGTATTACGTGGGGACTGATTGCACCAGTAATAGATAAGTGAGACGGATAACGTATATTAAGCAGCATGAATACAGAAAAGAAATACATATTTACCTGATTGTGATCAGGAAATGGTATGATGGAAGCACATACACCCAAAATCAGTGACGGGTGGATTTCACAATGAGTATAAGTATCAGAATATGCGTCTTCAGGATTAATCCTAGCTTGTACAAGATCCTGTAACATGTATTCAATAATTACTTTTTGTTGCTTTATAGCCTCTTTACATTAACGAACCCACATATTCAACAAAGGTTGTACATTTTTCAAATCCAGAATTATAATACTAACATTAATTGTCATGGAAATCATTGTAGTCTCTTCTTCTTCCGTGTCAATATATTCTACAAAGCCCTTGGACACTAGATCATGCCATCCACCCTCTTCAGGGGATTCCTGAAGAAATTGAATGACGAGTAAAGCAATTACTGAAACAATGTCAACTCAAAGATACACTAAGTTTAAGCTGGCTAACCCTCTGTTGTAAAGCATGAATATCCTTCTTCTTTATGAGAAGCCTTTGCCTATCCACAATGAATAAAGGACGACTGCAACGACCATAATCTGTATATATACGCAACTCTTTAAGACGGATGTCTCTGACAACCCCAACTTCAGTGTTAACATCAACCTGAACCACGAGAGCCATCAGCATCATACCACAATTAAAACATCTAAGCAACTTTAATCAATCAAATCCCAAAAGAAAGTAAATAATGGATATTCAGATGGCTCTATCATGAAGTTATCAGTAAACCAACTATTTCAAAGACTCATACTACGGCCTCCTTTGAAAGTAATGTCAAAACTATATTTCTCGTATAAGTTTTATATTTTACCCTTGCTGTAATTTTATTCTTTATTGCAGCCATATCTTGCTCTTAATACTAGGGTTATGTATTTAGAAACAATCCCATAATCACAGGGATTTGACTCCTTAGAATAAGCTGTCCATATTTTCTAAAATAATCAGCAGGCTCATGTATTTATATTCCTAATGCCCTCATAAGTGATACAATAAAGGAGAATATAAATTTGAGAAATAATACAATGAATACTCGTACAAACACATGTAGAATTTCAAAATAAGTAGCAGCATCTGGCTAGTTTTTGGATCGATTATTCAGGCCCATAATATTGGAGATGGAAAATCATGCCACCGTTATCATATCGTACCTACTATTACTATATCATGCTATCTTCTTTTAAGAAGGAGGTTGCTATTTGCCGACAGATTCAATCCAAAAAAAAAATAGGTAGTCCAAAAAAATCAAAAGTGAAATTATAGTTACCCGTCGCCTCAGCTTTCTTAATGTTCTCACCAACATATCAGGATCACGATGGATACCCATCCAGGAACCATTTACAAAAATTTTTGTTCCTTGGGGAATCACTGCAGGAGAAATTTCCTATGCGGATGGAGAACAGACAAATTTAAGCATACAAATCATAAGGACTCGATAGAGAAACAAAGTAACTTTACGCAGGAAGGCCATCAACCTCAAAATTCTCTGTGCCCCATTCTTCCAAAAACTCTAGAATAGGATATGCAGCTGAACCAACTGTTATGTAGACCATCAATGCCAGATTCTTCACCAGTCCACAGGCCTATATAATAGCCAAATCACACTCTAGAAAGATGAGTTCCAACAAGTAATAATATAGAAGTATGCTTAGAAAGCAAAATACACACTTGTCCTTCGGGTGTTTCTGCTGGACACATCATTCCCCATTGTGAATTATGCAGCTGTCTTGGTTTGGCCAACTTCCCTGGAATGGTAAAAATTAAAGTATTAATTACAACTTAGATAGACAAGCAGTATTGCAATAGTGCATAATCTGAGTGAATCTACAGAAATAACTGACAAAACAATACCTACTTTACAGTATTAATTTACACAAACAATGTACACGCGGAGAGGAAAAAACTGTAGGCTGGATCATGCTTGAATAACCAAGAAAGATTACCTTCACGCCCTATTGGGGAATTCAGTCTTCGCAAGTGAGATAGAGTGGATGCATAGGTTAAACGATTCAGCACCTGAAGCAGAAGATCAAAATGATCAGTCTTATTTCTTCTATATAGAAGACATAGCAAAACAATTACTTGAATCATACCTGTGAAACTCCAGCTCTAGTCCCTGCAGCATTTGCTTGCCCCCAATTACCAGTAGCAAGTGAGTATTTAAGTCCACTTGTGATGGTTTTTGCTTTGATAGCAAATTGCAGATTAACATCTTTCCCGTTATCAACACACTACAACATTCATGGGGTACAAAGGTTTAGGCAATGCAAAATGAATACAGCAATAGGAGTAACTTGAAGTCTGAACAAACCTTCTGTACATATGCCCTGACATCTCTTGTTAGCTTTCTGAATAGCTGCAGCACAAGTTCCAGTGGTCAGGAATTGACTAATCAGAAAGTTACTATGCAAAAAGACAAATGAAATAGGGTAATATCAGAAACAGACCATTCTAAAAAGACCACCAAGTAAAGGACCAGCTAGATCCAGCCTCTTGTTTCCGTAATGATCCCTATCATCCTCAGCTCTCCGCCCAAGTGCACATAGTAGTAGCCGGTGAATAATATATCTGTAGGGCAATGACAGTGTAATAAATACTCACCACGTCATCAAAATGAAAACACAGTATCTGAAAAAGAATAAACTTACCCAAAATAGTAAGCTTTCTTGGTCTCACAATATTCTTCAATGCCAACATGAGGGAGCATCTCCTTTTGAAGGATCTCCTTAGCATACCTGCAGATTATGATACAAGTGTAACCCTAACTCAATAAAGGATGCAGGTTTTACAAAATCCAACTAAACTCACTTAATTCTCTTTTCCTTGGTTACACCAACAGTGGCTCCCCTTTTCCCAATGTAGTCAAGTGCAACCTGCAGTTGAGATAAGTGTATTAGAAATTAAAACCAAATTACCTAATGCTAGGTACATGAAGTGTAAAATAGTGTATCAAATGCCACCATATTCCACTAATAGTAAAAGTTTTGAATAATCTGAAACTAAAAATAAATAATCATCCATAATTCACTAATAATGCCAGATTTCAGTCATCTGAAAATGAAATTAAAAATAAATAACCATCTCACCGCAAAATCATTTGACAGCATACAGAAAGAGTGTACAGTAAAAGAAAACATATTGAATGCATAAAAGGAAAGAATTTGGGTAAACAACCACTTTAGTCCTTGAAAGTATTAAAATTTAAAATGGTCCTTGAAAGCGTTATTTGTCTATCACTTTTCTTGTCATTAGAAAACATCTTACATGATACAAAGCCTTTTTAGTGTAAGTCATGTCGACTACGTAAACATACTCATACCAGTTATGGTCATCACTTCAATAAGGGTGTTGTGTCACCTTTTGCTCTAGTTAACTCTAATATTTGGGGTCGTAGTCATGTCTAAACCACACTAGAAAATTTTTACATCACTTTTATAGACAATTTCTATTGTTGTATTTGGGTTTTTCTAATGAAGAATCGTTTTGATGTTTTCTCTACTTTTCAAAGCTTTTTCTGATGAAATTGCATATTGATTTGGCTCCAATATTAAAAAATTTCAAATTGATGATGCAAGAAATATTTGTCTTCCCAGTTTTGGTGTTTTCTACACCAAGGTGATTCTTCATCAAAACATCAGGTGCCCACATACCACAACAAAATGGTATTGGCACAAAAACCATCTAAACACCTGCAGTTGCTCTTATTCCGCCTCCATTTCTTGCATACCACTTATGGACACGGGCACCATCGAAAGTGTCACCAATTGATCCTCCAACATCATCTCGTGCTGCAACTACTCTTCAACCAATGTCGCCTACACCTGAACCTCCCATTGCAACTCACAAAGGTATTTAGTAAACTCGTAATCGTAACTCTTTATATGCCTTTGCTCTGAATTGTGACTTTTTATCTCCTTCCTAATTTTTCTTTTATCTCTTCTTTGGATTTTGTGTATATTTATTTATAAATCTATAAGTGAAGCCATGGCTAACCAGAGTTGGCAACAGACAAAGCTAGCAAAGGTGGTTGCTTTCGACGCTATCAAAACATGGGAGCTTGTTCCTTGCATCCCAACAAAACCATTGTTGGGTGTTGCTTGGTCTATAGAGTGAAAGATGACACCAATGGTACAATTGATCATTATAAAGCTCGTCTGGTAGCTAAGGATTATACTTTGACTTTTTTTGCATGGATTGTGGTGAAACTTTTACGGTTTGGGCTCATCAATCACTCTACGACTTAAAGCAATTTCCTTGGGCTTGGTTCATTCATTTTAGCTCAACCTTGCTTGAGTTTAACATGAATAGTTCTGAAGTTGATCACTTGGTGCATTCACTTCATTCTTCGTTTAGCATGTGCATCTATCTTACTGTATATATTAATGACATTGTCATCATTTGCGATGACACTAATGGCAATCTTTGACTAAAGTCTCACCTTCACAACAGCTTCAGACGAAGGACTTGAATCCACTCAAGTACTTCCTTGGCATCAAAATTGCACGATACTCATCTAGCATTGTCATTTCTCAACAAAAGTATGACTTCGACATTTTGACTAAGACTGGTGCGATTGATTGTCATCTCAACGATAGTCTAGATCCTTATTTGAAGCTTCTTCTGGACTAGGGTTAGACATTGAAAGACCCTATAAGATATCATTGTTTAGTAGGAAAACTTAATTACCTCATTGGTACTAGACCAAAAATCACATACAGAGTTAGTGTTGTTAGCCAATTCCAAAAGGCCCCATGTGATAGTCATTGGAATGTTGATATGCATCCTTTGATACATCAAGAATGCATCAAATCATGGTTTAATATTTGCAAATAAAGGAAATTTCAAAATTGTTTATTGTTCTTCTGATGTTGATCGGGCTAGATCACCATTAGATAGCTCTACTTCTGAATATTGCCTTCTCATTGGTGGGAACTTAATTTCTTGGTGCAAGAAGCAGACAACAAATTTTAGATACAGTGTAGATGTTGAGTATCGTGCTACAACAACTACATGCGAGTGTACATGTCTTAAGCAACCTCTCCATTAGTTAAAATTTGGAGGAACACAGGATACTTGACTAATATATGACAATGACGTCGACATTCACATTGCATCAAACCCAATCTTCTATGAGCAGACTAAACATAGAGAAATTGATCGTCATTTTGTGAGAGAAGGTGCTCTCAGGATAAATAATAACTAACTTCGTCAACTCCACAAACCAACTTGCAAACATGCTAACTAAATCCCTGAAAAGCTCTTGTATTGACCACATTTGTAACAAGCTTGGCTCATATGACACATATACCCCAACTTTAACGAGAGTGCTAAAGATATAATTTGATCTTAGTAACTAGGGAAATGTGTACAACTAATAATTAGGGATATTCTCCATTATTAGTCACTATTAGGTTTCCCTATACTGCACTTTGAAAGATTAGAAATAAAGGATTTATTTGTGTGTTTAATCACACACAATTCACAACAACACACAAACTCTTCAGAGATTCTTTTTGTTTTTTTTTTTAATATTGTTAGGAACCTAAGCAACGTTAAATATACAATTCAAGAAAAAAAAGACCAATCTCCTGAACAAGTGAAGAACAATTCAGATACTGAAATGGGATAGGATGGGACTGTATAATGATCTCGCTAAATTACTGTAAATTCTAGACTAGATAAGCAAGCACCACTGTGGCTGCAAGCAAATAATATATAAAACTAGCTAACTCACCTGTTGATTTTGAATTACAAAAGCTTCTTCCAGAGAAGGACGTAGCAACTCCATCATTTGAGTATCCGAAAAGTCATAGCATATATGCTCTAATATATCTTTATCAGCAACAAACCCCAATGCTCGAAACACAATAATGATGGGAATTTCAGTTCGAATGTAAGGAAGAGTGGCGCGTATATATTGTCCTGAAGAACCCTGAAATGGTAAAATTCATAAACTCCGACCTTGCATAAAACACAATCACGGAGAACAACTTGCCAGAAAAGTCTAAATTGCAAAATTAACATTACCCCTTTGGAACTAGCCCGAGAGAGCATGCGCACAAACATAGTACTGGGTGGTCTGTTCTGTGACTCTGCCATGGACCGAACTTCAGCCACATAGGCATACTTGTTTGGCTGCCTCTTCTTAAAGACATAGACATGGTTGGTGCTCATCTTCTCCTGAGCAATCAGAACTTTCTCACTCCCATTAATAATGAAATACCCACCTTGATCATACGGACATTCCCCAAGCTCAGTCAAATCCTTCTCTGAATTCTGGTATAATGTGCAGTAACTAGACCGAAGCATTATAGGAACCTACCATTAAATAACAACAAAAAGAAAAAGAGTAATCACTAATCAGTCATTGGGCTTAGTCAGTGAATATCAAAATTCAAATTATCCAAATCAAGAGACACCTTGCCAATGAAAACTTTGGTAAAATCCTGAGTCTCAGTGACCTCTTCACCATCATGCCCCTTCTTTATAACCCTCTTAGAGACATCAACATACAAAGGAGCTGAATACGTGAGGTTCCTTAACCTAGCAGCCTTGGGAAACAACGTGGCAGTTTCTCCATCAGACTCCGTCATCATAGGCTTACTCAAGTAAATCTGACCGAAACTGATTTTATAAATAGTCTGCAAAAAATCACATTTGAATGAACTCATCATTATTGTTAATCATCTTATCACTATTTACAACTATGTACAATTATTTTAATAGGACATGGGTCACAGAAAAAGTTATCTATATCCCTAAAAACGTTGAAAATTGCATTCATCTAATCACCTATTACAACTACACGCAATTATTTTATCTAATTTCTATTACCTTCACGTCTAATAACACATGAATTATGGAGATGCGTCTAAAATTTCATCTACAGTATCTTACATGGATACCTAAGAAAAGAATATGCTAGATGTATAGGTATCAGGATCAATAACAATGATCATTAATTTGGATACGAAAGGCAGAAACAATTCCCGGTATGTTCTGTCAGCATTCTATTTTTTCCTCAGTAGTTAACCTAAATAAAATATAATTGTCAATGAAAGAAAACTACATGCTTAAGCTCCAACAATAAAACTGTCATCTAAAACAAGGTGATATAGCATTTGCATGGCAGCAAAGTGAACCAAGTATCCATTTTTCAGCATTCAACGCAACCTAATGATAAGACTCAAGTATTAGGGAATCCAGCCTTAAAAGGCTAGTTGTTTAGGGAAGAGAACCGAGCACACGAAGGTATTAAGGAAAGAGAACCAAACACTTTTAAACACTACACAATGCAGGACTAAGGCATTGTGTAGTACCCAAGTCACTATAGTAGTACCACCTAACTCGTCTCAACTCTTGACATTTCATTTAGGGACACTTTACTCAACTTCCTAACTCCGTGACTTTTTACTCAATTTCTTCACTTAGTGTCACTATACTCAATTTCTTCACTGAGTGACACTTCACTCAACTTCTTCACCCTGAGACACTTAACTCCACTTCCTCGTTGGTAAGAAGCCTTTCTGATACCATCTGATACCAATTGATACGCACCCAAGCAGTTGGAACCCACCTTAAAAGCTGGTACCTGGGTGCTTATCACCTAATAAACAGTGCACAATAGAACAGAAGGGAAAGCAAAAGGAAGGAGAAGGAAAATACCTCTGCGAAATCGGATTGGTGGCCGGGATTGTGCTGAGACTCGGGTCGAATTTCAATGTCAGCAGACTCGTCGACGATTTCCTGCATGGTGTTTTGGATGAACTCGTCGAAGGAATCGAGCTGCTGACGAACGAGGCCTTTCTCTTCGAAGTACGCCGAGATAACGGCCCACGCGTCTTCCTGCGTGATCTCGTTCTCGTCATCTTCCTCCTCCACCATTACCTCCTCGTACTCATGTTCCTCTTCCAAGTCCATGCTACGCTAGTTTAAATTTAAATTTTCTAAGCGTGTGTTGAATTTTACTTGCAGAATGTTGCGAATTATTCAGATAAAAAATAAGCAAAGGTTAAAGGTTAGAACGAAGAGGGAAACCCTAACACTGTCGGAGAGGAGGGAAACCCGCGGTGAGGTGTTCTGGTTCGAAAGGATGAAATTAGGAGAGAAAGGTCGGTTTGGGTTTAAGGTTTGAATTTTATCGGTTTTTGTTGTCTTTCGCCGCGTTTTCCTGTATACAAAGTATTCAAAACGGTGCTGCTTTTAGATGACCTGTGTCTTCAAGCATTTATACCAATTTATAATTCAATTACCATGAAATTAATTTTAAATTATCATAAAAATAAGTGTTCAAGTTATGAAATTAAAATTTATTTTAAACTATGTTTAGGTTGTTTGATTATTTTAAATTTGTTTAAATTTAATTTTTTATAGTGTTAAATATAATAAATCCAATTTATGTATGGAGGAAATTCAACAATAATGAGGTTACTTCCAACATCTGATTTTAGCATATGAAGAGTATAAGAATACAGAGGAAGTTGGATTATTGAAGAATAAAAAATTAATTAAATTTATAAAAAGATAAAAAAAATTGAAAGTTTCTTTTCTTCCCATGGACTAGAAGATTCACTATCAAAGGTATAATCAATATAATTTCATTAAATATCATAAAGTATTTATTATATAATAAACATATACTATAATAAATATTTTAAATGTACAGATATAATTATTATATTAAACATATATTATATTTTTTTTATATATTTAGTTTTTATTATAAATTTATTAATGTTAATATTTATATTATTATAAAATAAATATAATTACTTATATAATATAACATAATATTAAAAAAATTGTTTTATCAACCACATCTATCACTTTACTAGTAAATTTTTATAATTTTTTTTCTTAATTTCTTACCATCTTTTTTTATCTAAATAATCTAATTTTTCAAATATTTTTATTATCTAAAATCAATTTAAATTCATTTTTCAATTCAGATAAAACATAAGAGGAAGGTATTTATGAATCTTCTTGTTAATATGCTATCTAAGTTTATACTTAAGTTTTAATCAGATTTTACTTTAAGTAAGAATTCATTTTATATTTACATACTCTATTAAAAATATTGTCCCATAAGATTGATCAAACACATGAATATATTGGGATGTGTTTTAAGCTCAATCTCTTTAGGTCTAACTTCAATTTTTAGTAAATCTACAATATTCTTACATGTAATAGTAAATTATGATAATTAAATTTCTTTAATAAGTAAATTTCAATAATCTGTTAAGAAATTTAATATAAATCATTAGGTTAAAAAGATATAATTAACACTAAATAAAATGAATAGAGACTAAAGACAAATCATCCTAGAAATCATAACTATGAATGAAAATTAAGCAAATATTAGACTTAATAATGTAGGGAAGGAGATGGTGAATACTCACACTAGAAAAAAAATAATCATTATTTTTGTTGTGATAACATTAGATAAAAACAATAATAAAGATATATTAAGAAACTAAAATTCTACTTTTATTAAATAGTATTATTAGATTCAATCAAAATATTCAATATTTTTTTTTTTAACTCAATTACTTTCTTGTGATTTTATTATAAAGAAAATTATATTTATAAATCATTCTCTATCTTAACTTTTAGACGAAGTTGGATTTTTAAGATAAAAGAAGAATTTTCTCAATCAAAATATATAGGATTAGCATGACTTAAACCATCATGTTTTTTCTCTTATAGCACCATTAATATTGTTATTTCAAATCATCTATATATATCATTGATAAATAAGGATAATGTTTATAAACTATTATTGGTTTTCACTTCTAAATAACTTAAACTTTTGGACTCACCAAAACATTAAAATTAAGACATATTTTTCCTTAAAATTAAGATATATATATATATATATATATATATATATATATATATATATATATA
>Ga0099825_1000046_pt1 | contig 71838 bp, 34 predicted proteins | sample SiratroredBW_FD_76838 | JGI IMG/M metagenome (GOLD analysis project Ga0099825, IMG submission 76838) | Root nodule microbial communities of legume samples collected from California, USA - Siratro red BW | ecosystem: Host-associated > Plants > Roots > Nodule | place: USA: California | collected...
ATATATATATATATATATATATATATATATATGTATATAATTCCCTTTTCAAAAACCATATTAAAATTGAGAATCACTATCAAATATTATCTAAATGTATATATAAATAGTGAGAGTAGTTTCTATCTATATTCGTTGTCATATTGCTTGTTTTTTAATTATGTGGTACTCATACATCAATCCTGAAAATAATTTCATGGAATAAATCATAAAAATTATATATTTTATTTATGTTTAATGTTTAGAATAATATAAAAATAAAAATGATGATAGTTATATATAATACTAAAAAGAAAAAAAAAATTGATTATGAGAAAATATTTTGATTGTTATATAAATTAGTGGAATGTTATCTGAGGCTACTTTAGGAAAATTTTGTAGTGTCGGATCATGGGACATGTCTTCTTCAGCATGGCAATAAAAGTCTTCTATTGGATCAAGGTTTAACCCAAAGGAAAATGCGTATTCATAAAACAGGATTATTAGTTGTACACCATAAGCAACAGTGTTGACTTCTAAGCACTCTTTCTCCGTATATTAAGCACTCCTTTTTATTTTTAATTGTTGACACTCTGCAGATACGTATTTTAAGCGTACTTGAACATATCCGTGTCAGATATGTCCACGTATACACTGGGCTGATGAACGTATCAGTGCATCACAGGGATGAATAAATCAAAAGACTCATCCGTTGAAGCATTCGCTTCTTCTCCTTAACTCAATCTAATTCATTTAAATATGCTCTTGACAAAGCCAACCTCAAAAATTCACTCCATGAACTTAATAAACACACAGAACCATAGTAATATGCATTCTCAGAAGCACTATATTTTCCCCTGATCTTTTCTGACTCGCCCTTATATTTGTTAAAACTGTGGATTGAAAGTAAGATTTCGTATTATACTCAATAAAATCTTCATATTTCTTTTACAAGCAGAAGTACTTGGGAATTGATATCATGTAAAGCTTAGCAGAATAGGATCGAAATCCTACCAAATAGTAGTGATTCTCATCCATTTTCTTTACTTTTCAAATATCCACATCTATGCAAGTCTTAAGTGGGAAAGTAAAACAATCAAGGCGGAAATGACAGCATGACAACTAATATAAATTCAGGGTAAAAGGAAAGTCAAGCTAGCATTGGGACCCCAATTTTCAGGTAATTTTGAAACGTGTATATAATGTAAGAACAGACAGTTGTACATGCTATGAAGAATCGAATCAGATTATTACCAGCAGCTCCTTTGTCAAATTCAAGCATGATAGTTTCAGTCCAAGTACGAACAGATGAAGCAAACCCCTCTCCATTGTTTAGTGATTGGTCCAGTTTAGTCTTAAAATCATCAAGAGATTTAGAGTGTATATGCTCTAGCAATGTTGTATAAGCAGGGTACACAAGCTGAAAAGTTGACACCAATAAAAAAAAAACATTACAGGAGTTTTATGTACAAACACACTCTTCAGAAGTCCTTATCAGTAATACTTCAGTTTAATACTCGATGGTTTTAGGATTTAGGATTTTGTACGGAGCAGTATGAATAAAAATATAGGAAGTGGGATGATATTCTAGATTGTTGAATCTTCAACAATAAGTTCAAAATTGTGTTAGTGGAGATTATGTTATTGTAGCAGAAGACCCAAAGTTTAAAGGGTATCCATTTGCCCCAACATTGTCTATGGGGCAGGATTTGGTTTAGAACTTTTGTTTGGTGCTCTGCTGAAAGCTTGTTTCCAAGTAGTCATATTTCTGTGCAGAGATTATTAAATATAGTTGTAGTTTCAAGTCACTTCAGCTCAGTCTTCAAAGTTCAAACTGTATTTCTAAAGGCATTCTAATCCTCCACCGTACTTCACTTCCCCTCCCCCACCCCAAAAAGAAAAATTCTTTGGGTAAGCTTCAGATTTTCTGGAGGATTAAGTTTATTACAACAGCACAGGGCAGCTCTATCAAAATTCAAAACAAATAATTAAAGCACAGCCAGCAGCCTTACATTCAAAGCCTTCGATTCCAATTGCTTTCGTTTTGCATTTCTCACAGATTCATCAAAGTATATTGCCTCCTCATCATATCTGTTGAAAACAAGATATTATCAGCACATAAAAGAAAGATTGAAAACTTAGGATACAATTGAATAATATAAACAGATGGAAAACTAACTACTAGCCCCCATGAGTTGCACAAGTGAGTAAAACACGTTTAAAGAAATGTATATTTTTAAAACTTTTACTATACAAATACAATTTTGATAAATTAATATTTTCTTTTAAAATGTTGATAAATTAAAAGATACATAACACTGAGAGTAGAGTAAGAAATTGAAAGAATGAAGATATTTTATTATCTTATGTTAAATGTTCAAATGAAAGAAAAATCAACAGTTAGTATTGTTATTAAAATAAAAAGGATAAAATCAAAGTCTAGGGCAAGAAAAACTCAGTTGTGTATCTAAGATTTATTCTTATGCATTATAAGATATATATAAATATAATATATATATATATATAAGATACATATATATAATTAAATATCTAATCATGAAAAAATAACTGTTGATTTGAAATTTGTAGTTACTGAGCACAGATTTTTCTTGAACTTAAATTAAAAGTCCACTGGCATCTGGAACTTACTGTGAAAGGCTGGCATCAATAATGGAGCTCAGCTTTTCCCCAAAACCTCGTACTGGACCTAATTGAACAGCTTCTTCCAATTCCAACCAACCCTAAGCCAGATTCATACATGTGATTATTTACTCTAAAAATAGCTGAAGCGACTCACAATAGAAAGGAAATGGATAAGCACCTTATCAGAGCGTAGTTGGTTAAGCTTTTCATCAGCAATTTCTTCACAACGCACAGTCGCAACCATTACCTGTTAAATAAAATGGCAAATTGCTAAAAAAAAAAAAAACAATTGTTTCATCCCATCCTAAAAATAAGCTAATAGGAAACCTTGTGAGCTGGAAGATCAAGATCCTTGTTTTCTCGTATGACTTTCCATATTTGCTGGGCACTGATAGAAAATGCAGAAGCAGGCACAACACCACGCCGATCACCAGCCAAACCTCCAGGTGCTATAGAATGAAAGAAACGCTGCCGTAACTGAGCAACCTGTAAGATTAAGTGTAACTCTATGATCCACATCATATCTGAGTGTCATTACAGTTGTAAAAGAAGCTTATTATACTACACTTCGACGCCAAGAAAAGGAAAGAACCCAAAATGGAAAGGCCTCATGTACAAAAGTTTCCAAATTTTCATTACTTTCTAAAACACTCATGCAGAAAACTATCAACCACAAGAACCAGGTCTAAAAGCAATTGAATTTTAGAAATTAGAATCACTCCAGAACAGGGAAAAACGTATCCTAGCACAAATTCGAAAAGTGATGCACTGTCTATTGAAAGGGTACCTCCTCTTTGAACTTATCCTCCTTGTCCTCGTAACTTGACAAAGCAGTAACTTCCACCTTCATTTGAAGATTCATTAATCATATACAATAATATACACATACACAGTTGACACGTGAAAAGGGGTGATAGATAGAACTTACATTAAAAAATTCACTTAGAGGAGTATGTTGATGGGCTTGTGGTTTTCTAACGCTATCCCAAATCTGAGGAATTCACATCATGGTAAGCACCGATGATGAAGAAAAACAAGAAACCACAACAAAGAATAAAAGTCAGAAATTAAATGGGAAACGCACCTTCTGAATATCTTCCCTTAGAATAGGCTCCAAATGTTCAAGTGGGGTCTGCATAGACAGACAGGAACATGAAAAACATTGAATGGTAAAATACTAAAAAAAGGGTGCGTTCTCAAAAAAGGACCCATAATTCCAGACCTTTGTTTTATCACGTATAACAAAAAGCAATGTTGTTTTCCGAGGACTGAATAATCGCATCATGACCTACAAATACAAGAAGTATCAAAGTGTGAAAACTCAAATTTTGAATACGCAACCAGAGGTAAATCCATGGCTGAAAACTACCTGAAAAACTGTTTTCAAAAGTGGTTTATTGGCGGCTTGTTCTCGACCAATGTCATGACACCACCTGTGAATAAAACAAAATCTTCAAAAGTTGTCCAAAATGGATTGAATGTTTGCACAAATTTTACTGTAAGTTCTCGTGAACCATGAAAAGAGTTATTTTTTACTTTTTGATTAAATCCAATTACTAATTTGACTCCAAATAAAAAAGAATTGAGACGATACAGCTACAGGAAATGAAAAAAGTTTATGCATATCACCTTTTTCTCCCGAACATATTATAATTCATCCTATACTCACTGACATACAATGTGAATGATCTAATTATGAAGTGTCAGGTGGACAATAAGCAAGGTTATCTTAAAACGCAAGTTACTCAAACAATCAGGCAATACACCAAGATAGACAGAACGATTTGCAATTCCACCTAGACTTCAGTTAAGCAATGCAACTTGTACGGACCGCACAAACATGTTGGATGCGAAGTTGTTAAGAAACTTTTAAATATTCAAGCATAATGCCTTCAGTGATTGCCCCAAAATCTGATTCATTCAATCATTTAGAAGGCAATAATTTAGAGCTAAAAACTTACATGTTTATCAGAACAATATCTGATACTGCCAAAGCAAAAAGAGCACTCTGTTTCTCGAAAGCAGTGTCATCCTGAAAGTTATATTCAAAAACAAAAGCAGTGGGCAATAATAGTGAGTTCTGATGCACATGCAATAAAGAAAGATAACAGGAACATTTGTCAGTAAAAATGAAGCAACAACTTGTTTTACGAGGCACTGATAGCATACAGTCCAAAGTATCAACCAAAGATATGGTCAGGGCAATTTCATGTTTATACATTAAATTTTCATTTATAAACAAAACAGTAAAGGGAAGCATCTTGCAAGACAATTAAAGTAGATTTCAATTTCCAACTAGGTTTGTCACAAAATGACCTTTGACAGTTCGAGGAAAAAGAAACTACAAAAATGAATTTGAAAGAAAACATTGCAGCAGAACCAAAGTCAACAGTCAACACCAAGCACAGGTCAAGAAATTATAGTATTTTCGTAATATATAATATTAGGTCATTCTTATCAGATGCTATAAAGGCGGTGGCCTAAAATGACAAACAAATCAAACTGGTGTGATCATTACAGGTTTCATACAGACAAAAAAAACTGACGTGTAAAAACTAACAATTAGAATAACCCTATGGCACTAGGTGATATAAAATAACACGGAATTTATTACCTCGCCCCTCTCCCTTCCATCAGTGCCTTCCAAATCCATAGCAATTGTGGCTGGCTCGATCCCGACACATTTGGCAATCCAAATGCCCTTAGTCGTTTGAGATCTGCAACAATATGATACTCGATTAGATGCTGGCCATAAACTAGAATATGACAGGCAGCAAGAATGTCATAGACGTTCAGTTTTAACCACCCAAAACAACAGCTCAGTAATTTCAGAACCAAACCTTCCCCTGAAAGCATCCATCTCCCTGAAACTTGTGTGGAAAAGATGATTCATTAACGTGCTCTTCCCTGCACTCAAGAAAAACATAATATTAACTCACACGAGTCCACGAGAGAGAGAGAGAGAGAGAGAGAGAGAGAACCTAAAGCCAAAAAGAAACTGCACTCGATTTAAAACTACAAAATCAGAAACGGACATGCATGGCAATAGCAACTCCACTAATAAGAGTCATTTACTTTTTTTCCGCTATATATAAGATATTCTCCTTCTCCTAATCCACGAATGCATCACATCTCAGCCTCACTTTCAAGTTCCAAAACAGTCGCGTCAATCAATCGTCAAATTAAATCTAAACCTAATCACTAACTACAACACTCCACTTCAGAGCAGACATAGACTCGTAAATCACGCTAAGATAAATCGATCCAAGCTCAACAACGACAAAATAACCACAACACGAGTTCAACGGAAGTAAATCAAAAATTCAGAACGAGCAAATAGAAGGATCGAGACGCACCGCTACTCTGCGGTCCCATGATGGCGACGACGGCGTAGGAGAGGCCGCAGGAGGCGAGGTTGACATTCTTGATGAAGTTGTCGAGGCCGGCGACGTTGAACTCGCCGTCGCCGTCGATGAGTTGCGTGGCGCAGGAACCGTCGTTGGCCATGCCTCGGCGGAGAGCTGAAGTGAAGAGGAATCAAAGAATTAACGAACAGATTGAGTTGGATCTCTGATTCGCTCCGCTTTGCTCTCAGAGCAGATTCTTTGATTGCGGTGTGGGCTTGCTACTACTATCACTGCATTTGCCTAAAGAGGGAAAAGGAATGAACATAAGAAACACAAGTCTTGTTGGCTTCTCTTTGACGTGCGTCCAGTGACACGTGCCACTCGCATCCAATCAGCTACCTAATCATTTTCGCTTTTGTCCCGGATTTTAAATTAATCAAAATAAACTATTCATAGCATTTTCTCTCATGGTTAAATTTTGGCTGATAATAATCTAACTCATAAAATTTAATAAATTTAAAAAAAAAGCCTTTAATAGTCTCTTGTTACCTTTAATACATGGATGTTAATTAGTGTATGACGTCGTGATGCATCCTCTGATACATAGCTAAGTTGGATGTATCAACTAGAGTGCTTAATTTTGTTGGAAGAAACAATTCACTTTGCAGGTTTAAAAGAGGAGCCCTCTTCTTCAACATTTATTTCTTTATAACCTAACTATTCTACGTAACAACTTATCTAAGTCATTAAATTAAATTAAAGGAAACTACAGGGCCGATGGTCTTGGGGATTAAAGAGGGATTGGTTCTTATCTTGAAAAATAAACTCTAGTAGCTTTAAATGAAAATTAAATATTAAAATTACTCTTAGTTTTAATATATTATCATGATTTTAAAAAATTTATGATCAAAAGATATCACTGTTCAATAGGTAATGGGTACCATATTATTTCTTCAAATGTTAATTAAATATACTTTTACTAAAAAATCATAACAAAGTATTTAGTATTTAGTATTTAGTATTTAATGATAAGATGATATACTCGATTTTTTTTCAAATGTGAAATATAATAATGTAAATATCAAATCAAAATAGTTAATAATTACGTTAGAAAAGTAATAAGAATAATCAAATGAGTAGATTTGATGAGGAATTCATTTCCTAAATGAAACAGTTTATTCGAAAAACATTTTAGAAATATAAGTAAACTTCGTGGATATCGTTTGAGCTGAGCCGCTAAGAGATAAAGATTTTTTGTTTGTTTGATAAAATAAAAGTTATTCAAATGAGATAATTCTAATAAAAAAAATGTACATATAAGCTTTTACATCACCGAATAAACTAAAAATTTATGTGATTAAATACTTAAAATTTAAAGTCAACATTATTATATGAAAAAAATAAATAATAAATAAAAACATTAAGAAGAAAGATAAATGAAAATTTACGCAATGCATTATTCTCAATTATGTTTACCATTTATTTTATTTTTTTCAAATTTTAAATCTAATACTTATAAATAACTTTTTAGTACATCTTAATTTCTATAAAAGATAACAATGCTAGTTAATGTAACTATGTTACCAGTACAATTTGTCAACACAGGTACAACAATAGATCTAATCACAATAAAATTTTGGTACGCCAATAGATCTAATCACAATACAATTTTGGATCTTCTTTAAAACTGACAAAAAAAATCTATCAAATTGGTTAGGCAAGGTGAAACTGATATAAAACCAGATTGTAAAACTTGTTTTGCACCAACAATAATTTAAAAAATAAATATATTTCTAATTTTTAAATTTAATCTAAAACGACAATAAGATAAATAAAAACATGTTAACATAAATCATGTTAATAGTTTTTATTCATTTTTACTTGACATGTAAGTTAAGCATTTGTTTTAATTTATATTTTATATATCTTAATTTCCTTACTCTTTTATAATTTTATATTGTTTTCATATATTAGTACACCTAGGTGTCCAGTATTTTGTTACATAATAAATAATAATTATATGATACTGTCCGAAAAGTTAAATTATGATCTGAGTTGAAAATTTTCTAAATTTTTTTAATGGTATTCGAATTTGTCAAGTTCGTAAAGACATTTAAGATAAATATTAAGTGAGTAAATATGAGATTGATTGTGTATTTTGAAAATAATAAAACTATATTTACAGCGTTTAAGTTTTGATAGATGATTATTGTAATATAAAGTGTTAAACATAACAATAGAGATGATATATTATTTAGATCTCAACTACGTGTATATTATAAGAGGTAATATTGTATTAAATATTATTTTTTTATTTTGTTGTAAAAAATCATCATGATCATATTATAATAAGAGTAAAATATATAAAGATGTGAAAAAAAATAGTTATCAAATATATCTACATGAAAAAAAAAATCGTAACTTTATATTTAAAAAAATATAAACATTTTTTATTAGATATATTGTGTTTGTTTTACCTTATTAATATTGTAAATATTATATTTCAACAACTCAAATAAACTAATTTACAAAACTAATAATATTTACAGATAATTAGTGTCTCCAAACTCAATACACCTTAATAATAAATATTCAATTTCAATATAACTAAAACAGATACACAGCGTTTCCGTTAGTATAAATATGAATAGTCTATTAATTTGTTATTTTATATGTAAAATTATCATTGATATTGTATTAAAATGATCCAGTCAATACTGGAAACACTCAATCTTTTACAGTGATTTGTCATACCTTGGTTTTCAGTTTGGAATTAAATCGACTGGGTTAGCGAATTGCATACAGTAAATGTTATTTGACAAAATTTTGAGGTTATAATAAATAAACACTTTTAAATATATAAATTATATGATATGTAAAGTTTGTAATAAATATATATTTTAGAAAAAAGAGATGATGTACGAATTTAAAGTTAAATTATTCAATTAATATTAGTGGTATAAAAATATGAAACGATATTTTATAAACATATTTGAAATTCGAAGATGAGATATATATTTGAAATTGATTTTGATATTCAGTTATAGTTTAATTCAACTTCACCTATTAGATAGTTTTATCAATACACCTATCTAATGGATTAATCGAATATTACGAGCAAGACTACTAGTTATTTTTTTAACTGTTTTTATTTTATTTTTTGCTGCCCTTGTTTTTTAATTCTATATAAATAATATTTAACACGTTTTGTTAAAATGAAGAAAACCCATTTTGATATGGACGTTTCGAAACATGCGAAACTCAAATTAAATATTTGATATTAGAAAAGGACAAACATAGCTCAGTCCGCTGATGGTTAATCTAATCCCAGAATGTGTTAAAAGAGGTTGATTTCTTTAACTTTTGCATAAAGAGAACTCAATATTTTAATGATTCTTCTACTGTAAAAATGATTAATCATCAGCCATCAGTAAAAAGACATCTTTAGGTACACACAAAAATATATAACATAAGTAAGTCAAAGTAGTCAATGACATCAGTCTGGTCAAAAGTTTTTACGAAACTGTATAATTTAAAATGTCAAATTCAAAGTAATCGAAAAGTTTTTTTTTTTATTTAGACTGTTTAAATAATAATAAACATATTCAAATTTTCTATAATATTTTCATAGTCTATTCATGTAAATATTTTTAAAACTCTAAATCTCTTATATATATAGCATCTTTAAAAATATAAGTTTAATTATGAAACAAACTTTTATTATCAAGTTTAGCCTATAAAAAAGTTAAAATAAACCTAATAAAAGGGCCCGTATAGAACACTTAACTACATAAACTTTATATTTAAATTTTAGTTAACAAGATATAATTTAATTCAATTTTAATCACTACAAAAAAGAAAAACTATTTAGAGACATGTTTTATCTACCAAATAAAATAGTTGATAATCATGACTAAAATAATTATCAAACTATGTTTTTATTATTAAATAACTACAAAATAAAAATAATGATTAAATTTAGTGATTACTTAAATGAAAATAATTGATATTAATATTATTTACCTTTTTTAACCACTTGTATCATTAGATTTAAATTAGTTTATAACTTAATTAGATAATAAATTATATAACAATTAAAATTTAATTTAATCATTGTAATTAATAATTATTTTAACTAAAAATTTGTCTCTAAATATTTTATTTTTTAGTAGTGAATTCAACTTGTTTTAACAATAAATTTAATCCAACTAATTAATTGAAGATGTTATAGTCATTCAATTGAAAATTTGTTTTTTGTTTTACATCATGAGTTTATTGATATTTTAAGAAAGAAAACAAACATAATTTAATTTTCCTAGGTAAGTTAGGTTATTTAATCCAAGTATTATATATACGAAAATATTAATGCAAGAGAGATGTAGTGATACATAATTAAAAAAACATGAAATACTACTACACTACACAAAATAATATTTTATATAATTAGTAAAAACATACGGTGCTTTTAAATATAATTAACATTTGTTATTTTATTATCGTATAAGGAAAACATATTATAAGACTGATGATTAAATTATATAAAAAAATAAAAGCATAAATAAATTTTAGATTCCTTTAAAGTTTTGATCGAATAAAAATATTTTTATTCCTTAAGTAATGTAAGTTATGAGCAGATTTAGAGATAGATGAAATATAAAAAATAAAATAAAGGATTAGAGGAGAGGAAGAGAATTTAAAGAAAGAAGAGGGAGACAATATGATTTATATGTATATATATAACTCAATGTGACAATTCTTTATCAGAATAAAAACATATTTAAATTTAAAGAGAAATTTATGTGTTATTTCTAAACTTAACATTAGTAATTATTTAAATAAGTCAAGTATATGGAGTGTCACTTTTAAATAAATAAAAAGTGAATATTTTGTTAGAAAAAAACATTAAGGCAATTGTTTATTGTATTATACAATGTACTTAATAAATTTTCAATATATTAATAATATTCTTATTATTTTTATTTTAAAAATTATTTATTAAATACTTTTTTTTCTTTCTTACAGGTAATTGAAATAAGTCTCTCTTTCATATGTATGTTAACAACATTTTTTGATAAATAATAAAAAATAATTTTATAAATATCAATAAATGTTTGTATTTTTTCAACCAATACTGAATTTGTTATCACAAACTAAATATTTAAAAATAATACATTTAATTTAATTTTTAAAATTAATCATATAAGTTATAAATATATCAATAGTAAAATATTTTAACAAACTATTAAAAAATAAAATAAATAATTGTCCATATCTATGGTGCAAAATAATTATCAACATCATTTTTATTATTGTTAAAAAAATAAAAATAGAAAAAAAATTATTTAATAAATAAATTTTTAAAATAAAAATAATAAAAATATTGTTGACATATTAAAAATTTATCAAGTACAATAAACAATCTGTAACATGAAGCAACTGTCTATTTATATTTAGATAAAAATTGTTGCTTAAAATATATAAATAAAGCAATAAATACAATTAATAAAACATCTTAAGACTAGTTGTATATAATTATAATTAAATTGTTTTATAGATATTTATCCATTAAAGAAGTTATTTATTTTTAATTTGATTAAATATTAACTTACACATTATAAAAATAAAATTGTTCTTTACTTGAGCAATAAAACAAGAAAAAAAGTAATTTTCACTAGTTTGACTTGATGGAGAAATTTGTAAAAGAGGAGAAACTTAACTTTTTATATTTGTTTTATGTATATACATGTATTGTTAAATTTGTTGAAAATTTTAATTTGTGTTATTAAATTAATTAATATAAGTATTAAGAAGTGCAAGAAAATAAGAAAAGGATTTAAACTAGAAGTAAAAAAAAGTGAAAAAATATATAAAAAAATATATAGTTACTTTAGTTAAATCGACAAAATAAAAAAAATATATTAATATACTTAAATATAATTAATTATAAATAAATATTTAAATATACGTTACACGTTTCATCTAAAAAATTCTTTCTCGTAATCGAGGGGTGAGGTTTTTGAATATTTTTACAGACTTTTATTTCAATACCCTTTTTAAAAATAACACATCAGACATCACTGTTGGTTGTACAAAACTTATTTTTTAAGCTAGTATTTTTCGACCTTAAAAACACAAATATATCCAACATTATTTATTTATGTGATTTTTTGAGTAAAGTCAAATAAGTGAATGCTTAACATTTCAATTATGGATGTTAATAATAAGGCAAGAAAACCTATGATAAAGAAAAGCGAAGGGAAAGAAGAACTGGGGGAGTGCGCTTAGTAGCCAAATCTAGTGCTTGCAGCAACCCCGAACCACCCCGCGAGCCGGCGACTTCACGCACGACCGACCGACAGGAGCCACCACGATTAGTACTCCGGCAAGACTTTTCAACTGCATCACTGAAAATTTTTCTTCCTCTTATCGGTAAATTCTCTTCCTCTGTTTTGGTTTATGTGTTGTAAAATGTTTTGCTACTGTTTTGCGATTTATTGAGTAGAAATTAAATAGTAATAGTCTTGTTCTTACAGTAGTGGAAGATTGCACCAATTTAAGTTTGTAGGTATTTGAATCATCTAGTGAAATATAAATTGTAATGCAGTTAAAGATTCACCATCAGTTAAAGGGTAAAACAAATACACCAAATGAGTACATTAATTATGGATATCCGCATTAACTAATTTGTCGTGTCAAGGATATATCTTATGATTTGTTAAACTGCATTTGTGATTAATGGCTTGCATATTTTTGTAAGAGTAATTCTCAGCCAACTTGAACAAAAGATGCAGGATTCTCTAGAGCCAAGACATGAATTTTGGGTGGGTCAACGAGTACATGCATTGGGTGATCCTCGACGAATTGGTACAGTTAAGTATGTGGGACCTGTAGAAGGCTATTCAGACACTTGGGTTGGAGTTGACTGGGACAACGGAGAAGGCAAACATGATGGATCCGTGAATGGTGTCCGCTACTTCCAGGCTAAATCAGAAAGATCAGGGTCATTTGTTCGTGCCCACAATCTGAGCCAAGGGATTTCATTGCTGGAAGCTCTTGAAAGTAGATACAAAAGTGACTCTACAAAAGATGAAGAGGGTATGTCTCAGGCTTAAATTCATTCGTGGCTAAAAGCATTTATATTTAGGTTCCATGAGTGAGGGTGAAAATGGTTTCATTTTAATTTTTGGTATGACAGAAAAGAGGTAAACTTTACTGTAGTTGAGCTGTTTTCGCTACCCATGTTACCAAACTGTTACTGCAGTTGTTTGGTTTTGTAGTTTTCATTCTTTGTTGGGTTTCGGGAGGGGGCAGGTTTTTGTTCACGTGAATAGGTGAGTACAGGTTGGAGGATGACATTTAATTTTAATGCTAATTTCTATTATAAAACTACAGCTTGTTGTGAAATTGGTTGCATGGTGCAGGATTTAACTAGTACTAATTTTTAATTATATTTTACTATTATAAATTCTCTTGTATGTAAAGTAGAGGCAATAGTGGTAGAAAAAATCCTCTAAGAAATGTACAACTGACAAATATTCATTTTGAATTTAGAACTCCATAATCTTCCTGCCTGTTGATATATCTATTTCTAGAATGTTAGAAATTGATTTGATACGAAGCCTTGAGACCAATTTGTGTTCTTTTGGTAATATTTTTTGTTTTTTATTTTCTTTTGGGGTAAGAACTGAGAAGGCATTCACTATTTTTTTCAAAATTTACCCCCATCTATTCTAAATAATTTTTTTTACATTCTAGTCTGTCTTCTGTACTTTTTTTTTTTTCTCTGTACGCATACAATGACAGAACTTGGAAAATAAAATGAAATGTTTCTTCGTTTTGTGCAGATGAAATGTATGTCCTTTCAACAAGCAACCAGCGAGTATCTGTTCAACTTTTGGGTAAAGAGAAAATTCAAGATAAGCTAAGAAGATTTGAGGAATTAACCAGTGTATCATTGTCATACATGGGCATTAGTTCCCCTGGAATCCCTTCTCACATTAATAACACAGTACCAAGTAAGCTTGATTCTAGAACACTCCCATTTCTTTGCTAATATGATCGATACGCATTAGCTTAGTTATATCGGTGATTTCGTTTTATTTTGAGATAAATTGCTGTATCAGTAATTTAGTTGCTTGTGCCTTAAGTTTTATTTTTGGTTAAGCTGGTTCAAACTGAAGTTATAATTTGAAACTTTGATATCTTTTTCTAATCTGTAGCAATTTCAATATAGGTAATGAGTTCTGTTGCAATTTTCTCTATTTTGATATCTTAAGGATCCTTGCACTTTAACCGCCTTTTATTTTTGTTGATAGATATAAAAGAACTTGACCTGACTGGGAACATGCTTTCGGAGTGGAAGGTATGTTCTGCAACCAGGTTTTGTCTAGTGATCAATCCCAGCAAATGTTGCAGCTTCTTATTTACTTATTTTCAACATACCATGCAAGTCTTACCAAGAACTTCAATGATTTGTGTTTTTGGTTCAACTTAGAGGGAGTCTTGGATTTCTGCAACAGTTTATCAAAAAGAGAAAACTAGTGATGGTGATATTATCTAGAGATGGCATGTTTGATGCCAAAGTTTTGCCTTTCTCTCTCTCTCTCTCTCTCTCTCTCTCTCTAACTCACACACACATATACATCCCTTAATTCTTTCTTGATTTTCATCCAAAATTGTCATGGTGCTATTTATTTGTCCAAAAATGTGTGCATTGTGATATCGAGTATGTTAAATATAAGGGAAACAATATTATGCTTTCAGTTGTGAGAAGAGAAGAAAACAACAATCATGTATTATTAGGCATAAGCGTAATGATAAATGTCATATTGGTAGTTATGGGTACAAGTCAAGAGCAATAATGTAGTGGTAGAATGTAGACTTTAAGCCTAACTTAACTTTACAAAACCGGCTTGATAAGGTCAGGTTTACACCCACTTATATACTATAATTTAGCCATATCTCTAGTTGATTTAGGATCTCTAACACCCCCTCTTACACCAAGGATTGGACATCTCATGCGTGAGACTAGATATTTATGAGTGGTTCGATAGCTGATGGCAAAACCGGCCTGATAAACTTTGTTAGGATTGACTCTAATACTATATTAGAAAGTGGACTTAAATCTAACCCAATCTCACAAAACCGGTTTGGTAAGCTGAGGTCTGTACCCACTTATATACTCTAATTTGACATATCTCTAGTAGATATATGATTTCCAAAATATTTGATAGTAGGGTAGGTTGTGTAATTAAGCAAAAGGTGTTGTTATTTGCAGTTTGTGGACAACATACTCTTTGTATAAACCTGTCTATGAGACAACAAGCATATTGTTGTATTGCAGCCATTTCTATGTTCAGCATTATATTTTATTGGTTTATCCGCCGGTCTTCTGTCAATTATGGGAGTGTTTCAAGAGATTTCCCATTTCTAATGTGTCAAGGGATTGGACAACCTTGTTATATTTCTTTCTTCTTTTTCCTAGATACAAAGGATGACCTTATGTAGGGAGGGGGAGGGGGAGGGGAGTGAAGGTTAATGAGGAGGCAAAAAGGTCTTAGTGGGACTACAATATAGCAAGGCTAATGGACTACAATTTATTTCATTTATTGTTTAACCTTGTTTCTTGAACTGTTTATATCTTATTAGCTATAGTCGTTGCCCTTTTTATCTCTTATAATCACCTTTTTCTATAAAAAACCTAAACACTGATAATTTATGAGACCCCTTTTACTTAGTTTTTGTTTGGCCTACTATTTTGTTAGTGATTGAGGGTAGTTGCCATTTACTTTCTTTTCAATTGATCTCTTTGCAGGATGTTGGCACAATTTGTGAACAGTTGCCTGCTCTGAGGACAATCAATTTATCCAACAATTTAATGTCACCATATAAAACCGATCTTCCAATACTGAAAATCCAAGTTCTGGTTCTAAATAATACTGGTCTAGATTGGGAGCAGGTTCCTTCTATGTATTTTTTAATGTTTCTCTCATAATTTTTCTCGACTGTATAAATAGGAATTGCTAAATATTTCTGTTTTGACTGGGCAGGTTGAGTTGCTTAGACAATCATTGACAACAATTGAAGAGCTACATATAATGGGAAACAATATAAGCAGAATTCTGGTATGTTGCCTTTGGTTTGGTATGCTTGCCGTGTATCTTAAAGCTGTAGCCTGTAGGCTTAGAGTCTTTCTCCAAATTAGAGGGCAGATTAATAAACATTGCAAACTGTCACAATCTTTTAAGTACCCCAGAGCCTGAATTTATGATGTTCAATTTTGGGAATCTGAAGAACTGGTCTCCTCCTTCTCCCATTCTGATTCACCATCTCAAGTGATTGCTTTAGAATGCAAGCTGGACATATTTAAAGAATAGTGTTGTGGATATAATCTAAACACTTCAATATTTCTCAGCCTTTATAATTTCTGTTTCACATTGAGATGTTTTGTTGAATGTGTTTTCTCTTATCTGGCTGACTGATTAGTTGGATGTGCTATGCTATTTCTGTTTTGACATTAAAATATGGAGTACTTTTTTTCTCTTATGAATATAATTCCTTTTGTACGTATTAGGTTTTCCATTTTCATGTTTAATTTTATGTTGCTGTTCAATTTCTGATCAACTTTTAAATATAAATTACTAGCATTTTGAAGCCTTCTAATTTTCCCTTTCTGTTCAGCCTGCGTCATCCTCTACAGTTCAGGGATTTGATCATCTGCGGCTGTTGAATTTGGAAGATAACTGTATAGATGAATGGAATGAAATTATGAAGCTTTCTCAGCTAAGATGGTTGGTAATGGCAGTTTTGTTTAGAATACAGTCCTGACGCCATTTGGAAATGCTTCTATCTTAACTTTTAACCATATCTAACTTCAACAAAAAATCTACTTCCATGTTACCTAAAACTATAACTTAGGACTTGATCTAATCAGTTAACAATTTAGTTAATCCATTATCATTTCAGTTAACTACTTACTACTGATTGTGTGTGGTTGGTGTTAGGAATCTTGTAAATTGTGATTATGATATATTGTGTAAATAGAGAAGTATTGTGATTCAGATATTATGAGCTGTATATCTATGTAACTCTTGTCTGTTATATTTATAACTCTAATTATAAATAAGAGCTTCTGCTGTGTACTCATGACACACGGGTTCATTCACATGAATCTTGATTTTCTACCTCTCCACAGTTAGCATGATGGGGAAGTATGATTAGCTTGAAATATGGTTAAAAGTCCTAGGTGGTATCTCTATCACTGGAAGTACTGATTGTATCTTAGAACTGGCCATTAGTATTCATCTCTTCTTCGTTCCTGTATTTCTTCCCCACAACAGTGCCTCTACTTTTGGGTAGATTTGTTTTTAAGTCTGTCAATTTGATTTATTTATACTTGGTTATCTTTTTCAGTCTGGAGAAGCTTTATTTAAACAAGAATTGTTTGAATTCTCTCTTTTATCCTGATAATAATGAGCAGCATGAATCAGAAGTTACCTCCTATAAACCCTTTCAAAATTTACGCCGCCTTCTATTGGGTATGTTATACTTTTCCTCTTGATAAATATCATTTTCAACATATTCCAGTGAAATCTGGATTGTGGATACCAGTTGAAGGCTTTGAAATCTTGTTTCAGGTAATAACAACATTGGTGATCTGGCCTCCGTCGACTCATTAAACTTGTTTCCTAACTTGGTGGTAAGGTTTATACTATGAAGTGTTGAGCGGGCTTACATATTTAATATCAATTCTTGAGTACGCATGCCATGGTTGCTTTGATGTATCTGTAATGATGAGTCTAGGACTGCGGCCTGCTATGATCATAAGAAGTCAAAAGAATTGAACTTCTCCTGAGTTAGAATTAATTTATGCATTTAAACTTATATGGAAGTTAACTTATTAAACAAACTTTAGGTGGAAAAGTTGGTTTTAACTAATGAAGAAGTTTGATTCATTTTGCTTTTTGGTCTCTTGTTCTACAAGTGCTTGCTTGCTGAGAAGTTTATTGGACCATGGCCTATATCAAATAATCCATTTGAAAATGGTAAATTGGGGATGGAATTTAAGATTATTTTGTAGCTACACTTGCCTAAATAATGTGTGCTGGTCCGTCACCTTTACAAGTTTCCTTTGAGAAAGTAATTAACTTGCTTACAACTTATCTTTCCTCATCACTATAGGGACCGTTTTCTCCTTATTTTTCTTTCACTGGTTTATTGTAGACTGAACTTTGCAGTGCTGGCTTCAGTTCTAACCATTCATCTTTAATAACAATGAAGGATATCAGGCTTTCTGAAAACCCAATTACTGATTCTAGAGGAGGTGGGGTTCCAAGATTTGTTTTGATTGCTCGTTTAGCAAAAGTTCAGATATTAAATGGAAGTGAGGTATGACAGAAGATATCTCTGTTGCTTAGTTGCTTCTTTTATATACTCTTTTACCGAACATAATGTTTCATGCCTCCTCTACCGTTCAGGTTACTCCTCGTGAAAGGAAGGACTCTGAGATTAGGTATGCTCTCAAATTCTATATTATATAACCTTTTGGTAATTGAAAGTCCGAAGCATCATTTATGGTCTTCAGTTCTGTGTATTGTTTTGTAATGCATTTTATCTGTCTTTTTATTAGTGTTGCTCATGAGTTTAACTTTTCGATGTTCATATATGGTTTATGCTCATTTAGACTAAATCATTCGTTGGAGATCTGGTCTGGTTTGTTTGCCTCTCTGCTATTCCATTCCTTATCATTCCAGTGTATCAAAGGGGGTGAGTGTCTTTGTTAGCATGGTGTGAGGAAAGTTCCATTTTCTTCTTAGATAGTGGTGACTCATTGGTGGGATGCATCTCGCTGTCAATGCTGGTCATACATGCCTTGTAGTGTTAGATACTTCTCTTTCATGGAATCTAATTGCTACTTTCCATGAACTTTCGATCATTTTTCCTTATAGAAGAGGAAATGAAATTTAGGGACTGCAGTTGACTCCATTTTTGAGGGTATCTCCTTTCTAGAACATGTCTCACTTAGCTTGCTTTTCTTGACCATATCTCAAATAAGAAGCTTCACAACTATAGAAACTCAAGCAATTTTGAGTTTCCCATCCCGAGGACAAAATATTGCACACCAAAAAAACATACAAATACAGAATACCTACCAAAGCATGAGGTATATGATGAAATAAGACATAAAATTTATCCAACCGACACCTGTATGTTGTGTCAGAACCTAGCTAAAGACAAGTGCAGCCTCCAGAACCTTTCTGATTAAGTTGTAGCTTCCTGTACCTATGCTACCTAGAAGGCCTTTCAAGCTGAGTGCTTCTTAGGTATGCCACAAATAGTCAAGCATATGTGTTGTTCATTGGGTCACCCAAATAATTGTTACAAGTTAAAACAAGGTTGTTGTGGCTGAAATAATTTAACCTGTTTCTAGCATTCATTATTTCGAAATACAAAGTATACTTTTGTGATTAGATTCCTCTTTGAAGACTGACCATTAGACCCTTTTTTATTTTATCAATCTTCATACATGAGATAAGTGAGCCTGTTCAACCATGCTTATCTTTTGGGTTGAGAGTTCAATTAAAGGTTTATATGCAATTAGCATATGGTATAAAACAACATCATCTTTCTATTCTTATATTATTTACAATTCTTATGCAGGTATGTTCGGCTTGTTATGTCCAGGTTGCATACTAGTCCTGAAGAAATCAAACAGCATCCCAGGTAAATTCACGGACAATATCTGGAACCTTTACTCTAGCATTAATGTTCAGTATATGTTGTGATGTTAATTGAAAACTGATGAAAATCCAATCAGAAATCAGTTGCTGTAGGTTCTGATGGGATTAAAGGAGTAAATATGTAGTAATGGTTCACGGTGTTCAGATTTTGAAATTGGGTTGAAGATGTTGGTCAGAACTAGTGAACATGATAGTTGAGACTTCTAGTAGAAAACAAAGAGGAACAAAGGAAACTTAGGTTTTACAGCTGTGTTCTTAGGTATTATAATGTCCGAGAGATGCTTCAATTGACTAGGTGAATAAGGTTAATAGCTATTAATTTGTTGGTTTTGTATCTTTTTGGGGTGGGGTATTTAAGAGGGTGAGGTTGAGTTGTCTTGGTGTTTTGTGCTCCCTAGTTGTGCATGAAGTGGTGTCTTCTGTTTTTTAAATTTTTTTTTCTTCAAAATAATTGGGAATTTTTGAGAAGGGGAATAAAATAGACAAAGGGAACACAATATATAAAATATAATTCTTCAAACATATTAGATATTGGGACTTTGTGATACAAGCTACTACCCTCGTACCTCTATTTATACTAAAATGATGACTATTAAATAGCATGTAAGCCATTTAATAGTACACAACTAGGAATAACTTAGCCAATAAGACTTTCTTACGTACATTTAATATTTAGTGGTATACAAGTACTCACTTAACCGTTAATATTTAATATTTCTCAACATTGTGAAAATTTTTTGAGGTGGTCAAATCCCATTTACCGAGGTTTATTTTTTTTTGTTTTATCTTTTTACAAGTACTTTGTGATTGTGATATCTATGGCTTTCACTATCCAACTTGTAGTTCATTTGGTCTGGTAACAGAAAGAGCTCAACACCTTCTTCATTGGATGTTTTTCCCAGAAACTGGGTTGATATGTTCAAGCTACTTTGAAGGAAACCAGTTACTAAAAAATAGGATTGTATTGTCAACACTCAACAGAGTAAAAAAGGAAAGAAATTTATTCCTTTCTGTAGTTTCTAATACGGAGCTTACTTTAGCTTTTACTAGGCAACAATCAAATGTTATCCGTATCATGTTGAGTAGGTGTCATTATTTAGACTTGTATGTTGATTTCGCAGCCAAGTTGTGATATCATTTTTGGCACTAGGGACGTGGTCTAGAAGAAGAAAAAAAGTTGTAGTAACAAGAAAAAACCTAAGAAAGCAGAATGCAATTACCCAACAAATCTCGGAGGCAAAGAGACATATTTGAGGATGTGAGCATATTGCCCCGATGAGGAGAAACAATGGACTGCATGTTTCACACTGCCAGAAAACTTTATCCTCATCATATGAAAAACTTAATAAGGGTCTAACAAGAAGCGCACACTAATGTTGTGAGATGCTCTTAGTGCTCATCAAGAGTCCTTTAAGATTGTTCCACAGAAAGTTTTCTGCACTACCATACTTAATTGAATGGTCTTTTTATTTAATTGAATTTGCACAGCGCACCTGTTATAAGAGTTCTGTTACTGTAGGTAATAATTGAAACTAGATCTAGATGGGATTATCAATTAATTTCTAAATCACAACTATTTTTTGTGAATATACTGGTGCAATTTGCTACAGGTTATACGAGCTTAAGAAGCTTCATGGAATTGAGGATGAAAGACCTTCAATTGGAACTACTGTCCCGCAAACAATCAGCTCAGGATTATTGTGTATGGACTATGGATGTTAAGTTTGTACATCTGCTTGTTTTTCTGAATTTGAAATATCTTTATTTTGATATAGAGATTAATGCAGCTATTACTCTGAATTGTGTTGGAGCATCCATGGGTGAGAAGCCACCATTGACAAAGAAACTTCCAGCAACAACCACGGTTAAACATCAATACCACTCTAATAATGCAATGTTCAGTATTTCAAGACCTAAAAAGCCCCTCTGATTACCTTGTTTTTCTTAGGTCGGTAAGCTGAAATCTCTATGCGAAAGCTTTTTTAAGCTCAAGTCCATGAAGCTAAAGTTATATCTTCAAGAAGAGGTTTGCTTTAATCAAGAATAATATTTGCTATTTGTTATTATGATTGCCTAATTAGCTGATTAAAAATTTCCTAAATGAGAAGTGGCAGCTTCTAGACAATCTTAAGAAATCGTTGTGTTCTGCTCTGATTGAATAAATTAATTTCAACCTGATATTCTGGAAAACGAATTTGTAACAAAACTTTATCGTGGAGAATGAGGAGGGAAGATGAAGTACTAGAACATAGTAGATGGTCATACTTGTTTATATCATCTCAAGAAAATTTTGCAAGATGAGTATCATTTCTTCCCAAAGAAAAAAAAAAAGAATATTCTTTCTTGATTAAGTTACATGTCTTCGCATTTTGCAGGGTTCTCCATTTCCTCTGATGCTTGACAATGACACTTCTTCTCTGATGGACCTTGGAATTGGAAATGATTCGATTATCCTCGTAGACGAAGAAAGGTCATAAATATATTTTGAAAAGGTTCTCATGTGTTAAAGACTGTATCCTTCTGGCTACCCCCAACTCTTGGAAGTATGTGTTTATATATATATATATTATAATATTTGTAAGTGGTACACCTGTTTAGTTGGTGACCTTCTTTTATCAGGGATTTTGATCCACTGCTTGATTAGATTCTCAGTTGCAACCTTTGCCCCAGCTGTTTTCTGTAAATCACTGGCTCTTTTATACATTTGCAATTGGATTTTGGTCTTGTTCTGTAAGGGTAGCCTTTCAAAAATGACCATAAAATTGGTAACATTTTTTTTATGGAAAGATGGGTATGCAAAAGTATCACTATATAGCTTATGATCCCAGAAAAATTGGTATCTCAAGTCACATCAATTATTCGCAGCATACCAAAATGACATAAGAAATAAAGAAAAACCCGTTTAAATACAAGATAGTGGGGGACTAACCAAAACCCATTTAGCTAACGACAAAGTTATAGAAAGGTACATGGAATCTATTATAAAATTCATAGCAAATGAAATCTCACCACTAATTACATTGAGGACTAACATCATAGTTGAAAAGTTTATCCGTAGATAGTTGTCACACAGTGAGTTAGAAAAAACTCGAACCACCAACATTGAATCACTCCTTATCAACTAGTTTTGCCATTCTCTATCCATAGTGAATCCAACTGTGTTTATTACTTCTGTGGTCTTGGCATATAAAGCATCTTGCTGATAAAGGACAATGGAAAAGAAAGTAACAACAGCAATAGAATGATCCTGAAAACTTCCCGATCAAGTAGGTAAACCAGGTGAATCTTTAGCTGCTCCATCAATATTATATTTAACTTATGAACATATTTTTATGTTTTCAAGTCAGTGGAATAACTCTAGGAGCAGAACTAGGAAAAGTGTCAACTTTAAAAAAAAAAAAAATTTAAGCACACAAAATTCCTATGTATTATTCATAGTAAAAGAAACCCTACTAACAGTATACACACCATGATAGCTTTTTTAATATCAGCACAAGTAGACAATACTTAAAAATATAAATTTATTTTTATTGTTATTTTCTATTAATATGACTAAAATAATATCATTTATATGACATTTATTAACACTTTTAAGTTAAAAAATGTTTATATCATTAGTTCAGGTTATATGGTTCCAGATGATATAATAATTTTTTCTTCTAATAAAATCTTTTAAATATATTCTTTATAATTAATTAAAGTTCATAAAATGAAGTTAAAAGTAATTAAATAAGAAATAAAACTTTCATAAAATTTCAAAAATTTTCATTAAAAAATAATTTAAAAAACGTGTGAGAGTTGTATGAGTAAAATTTGTGGTATGGTTAGGTATGCTATATTAATCTTGTTTCTAAAGCATAATATTAGGGTTAGAAGCAACTTTGGGGTTGAACTACACCCAATGTGGTTCCACCAGCGTGATCGCACATAGCTTGTGGAGCTTGGTTCTTGTAAGAGAGCTTCACATCCTCCATTTTTATTCTTTCACATGGCTCCTCTGAACTGCAGTCAAATTTCACAGCAACACGACTTGCAGATGTTCCATGAATGTCTTTGTATGAAACACCACTTATCTTCACCCCAGAGGCCTGCAAATGCAAATTAATCCACAAAATATATCATATCATATCAGTTTACTAATGTTTTTTATGATGAATAAGAGAGTGACAACATGTGAAATTTGAAGGACTTAAGATTTTACAACATGTATGAAAAGAGTTCGGTTTTCTCTTTGATTTTGGTTTCTAGAAAAACTCTTTGGCTCTTATTATTATCAATTTGAAATCATTGGTTTTAGTCTTAAAAATATATGGATTTTGATTTTAATCTTTGAAAAATATTTCTTATTTTTTAAACCATTTTAAAATACATAACAAAATAATAAGTAATCAATTCAAATTTATAATTAATGCTACTAGCACATTTTCTAATGTTTATTGATTAAAATTTACTAAAAATAATGTAATTTTATGAATATCAAGTCTTATTAAATAAGTTTTAGTAAAAATTTATCCTTGATTGAAGATCCAAACATATTTTGGATGGACTGACATTAAAGCAAATACAAAATATTCTGAAATTGAAATTACAAAAAGAAAAAAAATTGCTTAATTTTAAAAAAAAAAAAAAAAATTTGAGAAGAAAAAAAAAAACGAATGGGAGGGATTGAAAGATAGAAGAAGATTTTGAGTGTGTTATGATGTTGAAGAAGCATTCACGTTCCACTCGAGAATTTATAAGACAAACTGCATTGAATAATTGAATCTCTGTTATTTTTTTTGTGTTGTCACCTTCATATTCAATTAGGAAAAAGTCAATCCAAGTTTTACTCGCAACGTGCTTATAGAAATTGTGTTGTATTGTATTTTTGACCCTTCTATATTCTACTTAACATATGGTTCGTTAAGTAGTTGGTGGGAAAATAACATTGAAGACTGTAAAATGATTATATCTTATGAAAAAGTTTAATTCATTTTACCTTTCCATTTTTTGCTATAATTCTTATTAAAAGTGTATAACCTACAACTATAAATAAATTTGAAGAAGCGTTTTTTCTTTTTATAATTTATTATCAAACCATTTATTATGCATTGAAAAGCAGATTAGATATAGGCTGTAACGTCTTGTATTAGTTAATAACTTTTCTGCTAATAAAAATATATAATCAAAGAAAAAAAATACAAGTAAACCTAAAAAAGTAGTTTGGTTGAAGGTAATAATAGATTGATTTGTTTGTACTAATTTTTGTGACCCAAGTGTCTTTTAATAAAATAAATAGAAATTTGTATTTTCTTATATGTTTGTCTGATTTAAAAAAAGGTTTATTTAGGGATAAAATAAGTGATTTAATTAATGAAAGGAAAATTAAGTGAGTGAAAACTCACCTGACTAGGGCAGCCATGGAGATATGGACAATAATTTTGGTCAATTAAAATGGGGTTTTGAACATCAGTCATAATTACATGTTCAAAATGAACATCCTCCACAAATCCCCTGCTAGGCCTTCCCCATGACTTTATTCTAAAACCATTTTGAGTTTTAGAGAATATGGCTTTTACAACTGTTACATTTTTCACACCAGGTTCCTGCAACTTCCATCCCAAGCTTCCAATGCTGTCAAAATTCACAATACAATAATAACAATTATAAGTAAATAACCCTACTTTCTTGCATTATATATATATATATATATAACTTTTTTTAAAAAAAAAATAAGGAAGAAAATACCAAAGACCTTATAATAATAAGACATGAGTTAGATTTATATTCCAACCTAAATCTTTAATGAATTTGTAAATTTTTTTTATATTTTTGATGTGATACTTAGGTATAACTAATATATATGATATCTAACTCTGGTAAAATATATCAAATTAAAATACAATAAAATGAGAATTGCATCCACGGATATACAATGAAATGTTCTAACTAAAAAAGTTGACTTATGAGAATTTTGAGCAAAATTGACAAAATTTGAAATGAAAAGAAAGAGAAAGCAACCTTATGCCATGACCAGGTCCACATGCAACATCCTGAATCCACAAGTTTTGAGTGCCAGGGCCAATAGAGATGCAGTCATCTCCAGTTCGAATTGTGGGTTTGAGGATGGTCACATCACTGGAGAATTGAATGTGGATGCCATCAGTGTTAGGGCTGTTTCCATCAGCCATCAGCTTCACTCCATGCATTTTCACGTTCTTGCATCCATTGATCAGTATGTGAAACAGTTGACTATTAACAGAAGTCAACCCAGTGATCACAATGTGCTCAGAGTTTCTCAATCCAAGTGTCTGCTTTTACATAACAAAAAAAATTATAAATTTTTCTCACAAATTTTATACCAAATCAAAGGTTTGACTGATACCAACTCAAGAGAGTGTTTGTTTGCTCAGACATTCGTCATATATTTTGGTGACACGACAACGTTAATATATGACAGGGTGTGTCGTGTCGTTTCGTGTGTGTGCATGTAACATTAAGACACGTACCGCGGCTCCAACGGGGCAATTAACGGAGGCTTTGTTCTTGCAATTCCACAAGAAAGATCCTCGAGCATCAACGTTTCCACCATGAATGGAAACTCCTCTAACTGCATCAAACGTTAACCAATGCAAAGCGTTTCCGAGGAAGGTGTAGTGGGAAGGAGCCAGCAAGGTGCCACCAATGGTTATGGAGATGGCATTGTTGGAGCATGGCCATCTAAACGTAAGGGCTCTTGTTGAGTCAGTTATGCCATCGGGTTTGGCTCCAAAGTGTAGCACATTGTAGGAGGTTGCTTTGGCTAGGATAGGTGTGAACAAGGAAAGTGGGAAAAGGAAGAGGAATTGGAAGGAGAATGTGATTAAAAGAGAAAGAGGAATGGGTGGTGTTGGTGTTGGATTTGGCATTTTGGTAATGATGTTGGTGTTTTGGAGTGTGGGAGAGTGGTTTTAAGCTTTAAGCTAGAAAAGATTAAGAGGTAGTGGTGGAGGGAACGGTTTGTGAAGGGTATTTATGAGTTAAGGAGTTTTGTAGTTACTTTTTCTGTATATGTATTATTTTCAACTAAAAGTAAATGAAGGTTAATAAATACTACAAAATTAGGGTTACATGTAGTTTAGAGTAGTAATTTCGTACTTAATTATAAGTAAAAAAAATTAACTATTTTTACATTCTTTAAGAATACTATAGTTATTTAATATTTTTTGTTTTTATACGAAAACATATTTTTTTTAAATTGTCATTTATTTTTATTTATTTAGAGTAATTTTAACTTTGATGATACTCAATATTAAATAGATTAAAAAATTGAAATTTGTATATATTTATTTTCGTTAAATATGATAACTTTTTTATATTTGGTCAAGGGATTATAAATCCAATTTTCTTCCTCGAATTAAAAAAAAAAAAACTTTAATTTGTGTATATACAACTATATATTGGAAAATTAAACGATAAATCTATCCAAAGAGAAGGAAGGAATGACTTTTAAAAAATGGTTTATGATGTTTAATTATTTATTCATATCATTAGCGGAATCTAACGTAATAATATAGGTGTTTAATAACTATGCCAATTCATTGAATTACTGTCTATTATTCTAATAAATTTTTATATAATTTGCTCGGAGAAGAATTTGAACCAACAATCTATCTCTCTCTTTCACTTACACCAACAAACCAATTTTATATTTTCTATTAATTATTTTACTTTATATTTCAAATTTTCAACACAAAATCTCTTATATATCAATAAAATTAATATGAATAATTTTAGAACTATAGCTTCTTTTCAATTGATGTGCTAGAGTCTGTTACGCTGGCAACTCAACATACACACATTTTAATAAATATTAAAAACACATCTTAACAGTATCGAATCCATATTTTTTTATTACTAGACAATAACTTTTTTATTTGAAATTGAATAAGGGTAACATAAATTTAATTTTAACTCAAACTCTTCAATCCATTTAACTGCACTTTCTTGATAGGCAATAATTTAATTTGTCATAAACAAACTTCAATGACTTACTTTATTAGTTTAAAACTTAATTAATAAATTTAATTGTCATGCCTACTGTCAGTAGATTGCCAGTTAGAGGGTCAAGGACATTTTTCTGTTAGTTTTACACTTGATATTTATCTACACTGGAGTTTCCATTTTGATCACTGAAGTTTTGGCATAATTTGGATATTATTTCCTCAATTTTTTCTGAAAAAAAAATCACCCTCTCAATTTGACAAAATATTATTTTATTTTTTAAATATTAAATTTTAAAAATGAAAAAGAAATAAATCCTAAGTTTAAAGTTCTAAATCATACCCTAAATATTAAGAGTTTAAATTTGGAAGGATAAAATAAATCAATTAAATAGAACTCTTAATCCTTACAAAAGAAAAAAAAATATTTAGTTATTAATTTTTGTAAAAACTACAAATTGGTGAATGAATACAAACAATTTAATGATAAATAGTATTAGATTTAACATCAAACTGATCATTGAAATTTCAAATTCATGATAGAATGGTTTTATGAAACTTAACAAGATGTAATTATTGTATTCTATCTTATTTGTAAGATATAATTTATTAGTATTTATTGATTTTCGTATTCCTATCAAATTTGGAACAACTAGAATTGACCATACAAAAAATCATCACCATACCAAACTTATGATAGACTGGTGCAAACCATACACTTCTGTCACACGCTTATTGTTCTACTAAAAGCCATAGTAAAAAGAAACATGTGATCATACTCTGCGAGCAACTCATGCAAACTGCATAATTTTGACAATTTTTGTCTTTAAAAAGTTAAACCGTTGGCCACATTCTCTGGTGGGGTCAAATTAATGCAGATTCTTCATTTGGTGACTCAAAGTCACAACATTGACAGCTTCATTCTCATCTGTTAATACTTAGATTTTGGCACGCATACCAGATTTAGGCAATAAGATGTAAAAAATGTTTTTTGGCACCATCATGCTTCTTCAACGTGTCCTTCTACTTCCATCTAATATTTATAAACCTAATTTCTGTCCACAATTTACAAACTTTAACCATTTCAAAAAATTGGAAGAAAAAAAAAATTGATAAATCATAGTATTGTAGAAAGACTTAAATATAAAATGTTCTTTTTAAGACTGCAAAATTTCTTGACATGGAACCTTTAGGCCATACTCAAACAGACAATCCAACCATTAGTTGACCTGGGTACCCCATCCAATCATCACAAAAAGAACAGAGATATTTTTGTACTTTCAGTGCATAAACCTATTTTGAATGATGAAGTCATCTTACGCTACTGACAAATAACACTTTTGTGACTACTATTCTAACTTGAAATCCCACACCATGCAGAAATGGACACCACATCGTTTGATACCACATTAACAAATCTGTACAGCAACCATCAACCTCAAAGTCATTCTAAATTTGAGTAAAATAGGAAAAGCAAGAATTATATTTGAGCCAGGGAACAACACCATATGGTATCAACAGAGCAAGAGCTTGTTGACACTTAAATCACCAAGAAACTTATGGCCCTAGAATCGAGAGGTGCCATTTTTACAAGAACGGTCACGAAATTCACACTCCACAGATTAAAGTTTTTTCTTTATTTAGAATTGTCAGAAAGTTACGAATTGCCTCCCATTACAAGGCTTTGATATTTGCTTCGTTATGCACACATACTAATAAAAAATCTGTTATTAAGACCAATTTAAACATGGACTCTTCCAAACTACTATCAGTTGTTTAGAATTGATTCCACAATTTTATTTAAATTCAAAACAAATGAGCACTATACATCATATGATTCCATCAAAAGTAAACATTCACCTTCCAACATGAAGAGGGGAGAAGATTTAAATGTGTATGGGCATTCTCTTTATGTATAAAAGTTCAGAGGTAGACAGATTTTATTACTGCGAATAATGGATGCCTAGTTCCTACCAATGATATCAGTAGTAGGAATGAAATTCAAGAACATTTCATCGACGCAGCTTTCCTACCAACTAAGACAACCCTCTCATTGGCGTATAAACAAAATTTAATATACACTAAAATACATTCTGGTTACTTGAATGAATTGAAAAAGCTGACTGTGTCCTTCAGGGCATGGATAAAGTAATCCACATCTTCCTTTGTGTTGTAGAAGTAGAGACTAGCGCGTGCACTTGAGCTGACTCCTAAGGAGCGATGGAGGGGTTGGGCACAATGGTGACCTGATCTGATGGCCACTCCATGCTGAAATTATACACTATCAATTAATTACCTAACAACTTTAACAGCTACACAATTTCTTCCATTAATTCAGGCTTTATGACCATAGATTTATATAGAATAAACTTTCTCAAGACCAAGATAATGCACATATCTGGGGATATTCATTTATGCTCTTACCTGTTGGTCCAGAAATGTTGCAAGATCTGTGGGATGCAAATTCTCAACATTGAAAGAACAAAGAGCAGCTCGTTGGACTTTTTCTGAAGGCGCTGGCCCATAGATGCGAATATTTGGAACTGAAAGAAGCGTTTCGTACAGATATCTACCTAGCTCCACCTATGAAAATTTGATGTTTAATAATTGTTCACAGAATAAGAATATAATTTATCTCACTACTGAAAAACATTACAAATTTTATAGATGAGCAAACAATAACGTTGACCTATACCTGACATGCTTGCACTGCCAGTAGTTTCTATTTGTTTCAAATCATGCAATAAACTGAAGAAACTTTCAGCTCCAAGTAAAATAAGTTATGTTAGCTGCGTAATAGGTGATCCCAACCATATTACAAATAATTCAGTGATATACCAGGTTGAAAATCAGTAATTTAGTTTGTGATTTTGATTGTTTTGATGATATTGAAGGATAGCAGGACTAAGGCAGCATTACTTTGAATATGATGCTAACAAGAGTGAGGCATCAAATAATGAAAATTACAACGAGTATTTGAAGAAGTAAAAAATGAGGATGACAAGAAATGAAAATCTAGGTCAACTTAAGCTGCTTTTTGCTTTAGCATACTATTTTGTTATTCCACCTACTGATTAAGTTAAACATTATTGAAGTCGAATATTTTGCAGATATTAAAATTCAGCAATTTATTTTGATATTTAAACTACGCTTACGTAAGTTTTAAGTCTCAATTAATTTGGTTTTTTCCAACTGAATACCCATTAAAAATTTTCATATTTTTTAGTACCCATTATATTATATTTTTATTTTTGTCCAAGACTCCTACCATTTACATGATGACATGGCTGTTAAGAAGCCTTGTCAGCATTGAACGTGTTCTTGGAGTTGGATTTTTGTATTAGTTAGGATTTTGAATGAAAAAGGGGAAATGTTGCTGTTTGGAAATTTTTCCTTGTTTCATGTTGCGGGTTGTCTTTTTACATGAAAGGAAAATTAGGTTTCTCATATTCATTGCTTATGGTGCAGTGTCGATGGCATGTGCAGCAGTGCAGTTGCCAGTTGGTTGGGTGGGCGAGGGAGAAAAGGATGAATTGGGAAATGAAGGGGAAATAAACAGGGTGGGAAAATATCCTGACCACTGATTGAAAAAAGAAACATCAATGGTGAAAAAGAGATAGTTCACGGTGGGAAACTTGACAGCTTACCCACGCTAGTCAGTGCCTTTTCTTAATTTAAAATGGTATCTAAAAAAGGTTCAACTTAGAGAACACGTGCAATGCTTACAAGCCATAACAGTCATGTCAGCATGTAACCGGAGGGATCAAATAGCAAGGATCTTAGACAAAAATAGAAATATAATGGGTACTCAAAGAATGAAATTTTTTATTGGGTAGTTAGTTGAAAAAAGTCAAATTTATTGGGGACTTAAAAAGTATTTATGATTGACTTTATTGTTTAATTTGAATTTCAAATGTATATATAATATTATGTATTATTTGTAGTATGATCTTGATCAACTGGTTTGGTTTTGGAATGAGGAACAAGAACCATGGGAGCCAAGCACAAATGCAAGAATGTAGACACAAGGGTGGAAAGCAAGAACCTAAACAGGGGAGAAGGAACAAACCTTGGTGCATTAGACTACTAACAAATTTAGTCATAAAAATTAAAAACAAGGTAATAGAGAGGGCATCAATGGTGAGGAAGAAAAAGAAACAAAGAACAAGAGTGGTCATTCAGGAAAAGATGTGATTAAAAACAAGAAAAAACCTTAGTTTCATTATGGATGGGGAAGATGTGAGAAATAGTAAGGGTTGGACACCCGAATTTCGAGGATTCCTACCGACTGACCATCATCACAGCCACTAGACCCATATTTGACCCAACAGCAAGTAGGTCATAATCAACGATTGTCTGTTGAGGAGCTTGGGCATTTATGCATGAAGGCTAAGACACCACCATCGGAACCTACAACTTAAACTCTTCCATTGAGGAGGATGCATCATCATTCAAGGACATGCCCTACAACAAACTAGATCCCATCACCAGAATCACAAGGCCCACTCAACCATGAAGCAAGTATGGATGCTAAGATAGAGAAGAAAATGGGTCCTGTCGTATATATCCAAAGCATTAACATGAGTGCAGTGGTTGGTTTACTTTGAAGATGAAGATAGGTAGAGAAGCAGTTGATGTTCTCTATTCCATTTATAGACTGCAAAAACCAAGGTCAAGGGTGAGCCTACGGTGGCCAACGTAATGAGGGTGGCAAGGTAAAGAGAAGAGGTGGTTGCTGTCCTGCAACCTGATATCAGTAGCATCCATTGGAAGGGGGACAGAGCTAGGGCAAGAACAGGGTTGCAGACAATGGGCCAATTTTGTTACCCTATTTAATCAAGTATGTTTGTTTAATTAATCCATGACCAGCACAATGACATTAGATTCTTTATTTCGATTGTGTGTGCAAATGGAGCTTGCGGGATGAAGACATCCTAATTTAATGAGTCAAACCCAACAGAAGGAAGTGAACGATTACCAAACTCATCATTAGATACCACTTGCTTGCTATAGTGCAATTTGCAAGGAGCCACAGAATCTCAGTCCAGTTCCAAAGACATTATTGCTACTTTGTTTGTCTTTTACCGAAGGTTTGATGACATTTTGGTGGTGTTGCAGTGGTGGAATTTAGCTTGAGCATCATGCCTACCCCAATGGAATGTTGTTCGATGCTGCTACAGGTGAATTGTTTAGGGGAAGCAGAAGTGGTAGATAAACCCCATTAGAAGTTATTTATGATAGGTTAGTTACCCATTAGTTAGTTACGTAATTACAGCATTGACTTAGTCGGTAGGTTAGATAGTTTGAATAAGGCATGTTTGCATATAAACAGATAGGGGGAGAGACAGGTCATTTAGTTTGTGAGATAACTGGTGCCTTTGGGCATTGGGAGAAGCAGAACCTTTAAATTTTGCAATGTTTTTATCCTTGTAATCAAGGCTAACCCTATTTATTCTGAATAAGATACAAGGTGTCTGCCATGACGATAAAATAGTGGTGAGGGAAGGAGTGGAAGGGAGGAGCAGATCCTTTATGCACTGCTTCTTTTTTTCTAACTAAGTGCATTTTTTTCATTTTTTCTCTTCTGGATTTGTCATCCATAGCAGTAGTAGAAGTGATTAAGCTTTGAAATAAATAAAATGGAGCTATATTTCTGTTGCCATATCACAAAATCATTAAATGAGGTGTCAAGCATCAACACAAGATTGGATATGGTGTCAAAGAGTTTTACACTGAGAGTACATAAAATTTAAACTCCAGAAGTTATGCATCATTGAATAAATAATAGTGTTTGTTATAAGATTGAATCTCAACTCACCTCATAATCATGTATAGTTTGCATACCAATCCCAGATAAGTAATCAATTGCTGCTCCTAAACCAATTGCTTCCCCAATAGCTGGTGTTCCAGCCTCAAATCTAGGACAGTCAAAATACCTCAAATAATAAGATACATGTAACGGTTGGCATGCAACAATAGTAGAGAAACTATCATTGCAGGGTGGAGAAAAACAGCTAGGCACGAGGCCTATTGGCTATTCTAAAGCTAGAAATAAGAAATCATCAGAGTATGACTCCCATGTAGCAAAAACCATTTTTATCCCTTGACTATCATTAATAGCAATCACTTAAATGGTTGATGCAATCATTTTCCAGGTCACAGAATTTTATGAGTTTCAAAACATCAATTATCAAAACCAAATTATAATAGTCTAGCATCAAGTGCAGGCAAATTACAATATAGGAAGTGAAAAAAATTAACTAAGCAATGGAGAAGAAGACTAGAATCACAGAAAGCACAGAGGAGAATATCACTCTAGCTTAAAATTTCTTCTGAAGTAATTTCTGTGTATCTGTTTCCAATTTTCAAATTTTAATCTCACATATGCACGACACTATACATATTGATATTAAGATATATGATAATTCCAAGCAAACTTGCTAGTCGATAGACTAACCTAGGTATAAATCTGGTAGTGATGAACTGTAGTAGGAGCAAACTTTAAAGAATATAAGAATTTAAATATAAGAAAAGCAATGATAAAAAGTAGTACAGCAATTAATGTTCTTATATTTTCTTAGTATATTTGGGAATCAAACTTATGATCCCAAACCAACGTAGATTGTCTACTAAGATAAGGTCAAACCAAAAACAAGTTCCCAAACCTGGATGGAGGTTCAGCATAAGTTGAATGATCAAGATATACATCAGAAATCATTTCACCACCACCTAATCCAATTAAAGGTAGAGATTAACAACAATAAGTCAATCTCATTAACATGGAGCCAAACAAAACAAGAACTTTTAGGGTCTGTTTAGTATGAGAAAAGGTTGTCTATTTTTATTTTCTGCTTTCACTTTTAATTACAAAAAAAATATTGCTTTTACTTTGTTTTCTAAATAGGCAAAACTGAAAACAAAAAAGAAAAAAAAAATTGTTCTCATTGTTTCTTATACAAATATTTGAAAAAAGACAACCAAGTGAAAACAAGGTTTCATTTTCATAATTAAAAATGAAAAAAGAAATGCTTTCTCAGACCAAAAAACCCTGTTTTATTTTATTGCATTTTAGTAGGTTGTTCTTATTTGATGGGAAGATATAAGTAACCACACCTAATAACTTACCTAAAAATGGAGGCATGGAAGACAAGAGTTCTATTTTACCGTATAAGAATCCAATCCCCGTAGGCCCACACATCTGAAACACGTTTTTGATAACTTAATACTATTTCGTAATAGTTACAGTGCAAAAATATGTAAAGAGTCCTCCTACCTTGTGAGAAGAAGCAACAAGAAAATCAATATTAAGGCTCTGAACATCAACCATCATGTGTGGAACACTCTGACAAGCATCTACAAGAACTTTTGCTCCAACATCATGTGCCCAGTGTGCAATATCTCTAATAGGAAGGACAGAAGCTACATAAAAGCAGAGTACAAAATATATGAAATCTCACTCATTTCAGCTACACATTCTATTGTAAATACGAAAAATTACAGGTTGAAAGGGCAAAGAGTGGTGAATTGGGGGACTGTTGTGATATCATACGTGCACTAAGTTCTAATGCTTTGTTGTCATCGAAGGTCTCAGTAATATTCATGTGCTTTATTTGGACCGGACATGGGACTTATTCACTGATTTTCTTGTTGGACAGTAAGGTCTGATCTAGCTTTCAAAACTATAAACACCAGTGCCCAGTTTGTCCACACTGTGAGAAAGGGATGGACTGTTCTTCCCAACCTGATGGGCTTATGCAGTAACACAAGTTTCAGGTAAGATGGATGTGAAAAATGACTTATAGATCATTTCAAAAACAGGTAAAAGAAAGAAAGAGGAACTTGACCTAAACTGTGATCTGCCAATTGAACCAAAGTTACCAAGGAAAGTATTACCTTAACTGCGACATACCAGTGCCATAAAGTTTTTAACCAAAAAACAAGAGGAAAGCTTTCAAAGTCGAGAAACACTATTTCATTAATACGTCAATTGTGTCTGGGAATGTTACAAGAGATTGCTGTTTATAGGCTAAGCTAGGCAACGCTTCAAACAGAAGAGTAAATTTCCACTAACAATCCCACTAAAGATTTTTTATCCACTAACATTTTACTTCCACTAAAGATTTTTTATCCACTAACATTCAAAACGAATATTAAGTTTACATTCAAAGTGGACAAACACTTGAATGTTTATTAAATTTTAAAACATATTGAGACCGAGATCTCACATCGACTATATATATGTGATCAAAGTAAATATTAAAAAGGCTTAGATTCCTCACTTCATGAGTTAACTTTTGGGATTATGTTAGACTCAACCCAACTTCAAAACAGTATCAGGGTTACCCTCAACTGTCTAAAACTTTACCCAACCCCACGATTTTCACCCTATGGCTTTCTCAATACATTATAAGAATATCCTACAATGTCCACAATTGTCCAATCCTGGGTGTGCAAGGGGGTCTTGAGATCTCACATTAATAATACCAAAGTAGAGATTATAAAAGTTTGGCCAATCCTCACTACCAAAACTAGTTTTTGGGGTTTAGTTGGACCCATCCCAAATTCAAGAGAACATTTAGTATGATGTTATGATAGGTGCCTATTCATGCACTCATCATGTTAGCTCAGAGATCAGTATAAATTCAAGGCAGTCAAATTTTCAATGTTCCAGTATATATGCCTTTGAAACCTATTGACATTTTTGTGAAACAGTGAGGGATTTTAGAAATCAGCTAGTGAACCAATGAGGATCAATGTTGAAAAATTACAAACTTAACCCTTGAGGCACCTGATCTTCAACAGCATAAATTCAAGGCATCATTAATTAAATTGGAATTATCAACATGAACCATCATGGTCAGAAACATACCAAGCACATTTGAAACATGATGGACAACAACTATTTTGGTCTTCCTTGAGAACAGTTCTTTCAATTTGTCTATATCTGGAATTCCATCTTGGTTTAAATCCACAAATTTCAAAACAGCCCCTACTTTTTTAGCAATTAGTTGCCAAGGAACAATCGAACTGTGATGCTCAGCAACTGTAAGTATGATCTGTAATAGTATAAAACTAAAGATTTTACAAGTACACAAGTTGCAGTCAATGGCAGTATGAACAAAAATCATTTTGTGTATGCTAATTATAGAAAGACAAGATTAAGTGATTACAAAGAAGCTCAAATGTCACACCCATCAATTAAAATTTCTACTTCAAAAACAATATTTTTGATAAATTTAATTAAACCTTAATACTCTCCAAGTCTTAAGAAAATGCATAAAATGATTCTAGAATTAGTTGAAAAATTAAGTGAATTTAAAAATATAGATCTACAATGAAATACCTCGTCTTCTGGTTTTAAATTTGACAACCCCCAAGAATAAGCAACAAGATTGATAGCTTCAGAAGCATTTTTTGTGAATACAATCTCTCTAGAATCAGAAGCATTTACAAAAGATGCAACTTTCCTTCTAGCTGATTCATACTCATCTGTGGCCTTTGCACTACATCCATAAAAATTATACACTAGCAATGAGTTATTTGAGTAATACTGTATATAATTGAGTGTTCATTGACCTCCCGATAAAGCAAGAACGAAATTAAAATAAAGTGTCCTCAAATTGCACGTGTACCAAATATTACACAATAAGTACCTCAAAAAATGTATGCCTCGATGCACATTTGAATTGTAGCCTTCATAATAGTTTTGCAATGCCTTCAATACAGCGGTGGGCTTCTGAGAAGTTGCTGCATTGTCTAAGTAAACAAGTTTTGAGCCATTTACTTCCTGTGGAGTGAGGTAAAGTATCACAACTTTATAATATGTATTGAAGATCTCACATCAACTAGAGATATGACTAAATATAATATATAAGTGGAAGTTTTAATGTTCAAGTGGTTAGGTTTTGTTTGTGGGTGCTGCTTATACGTGTTGCTTCAGTTACATTAGTTTGGAAGAGGATCGAGAACTGTGAGGCCTTGAAAGGTATCACTAAAAGCTTTAGTTTTCATTTTTCAAGGTCGCCCCGCATGGTATGTTGAGGTGGCAATCAGTAAAGGCAATCCTTTTAAGCAACATGTATATAACTGAAGCAACAAGTATAGCAAAACCTAACAGCAAAATCTAACCTCTTGAATGTTAAAACTTCCAATTGTTGATATACAATAACACACAACAAGATGGTATCAAGGCTAATCCTTGTAAGATTTGTTCATCCTATCAAGTTATCCACTCTTGGGCTACTATCGACCAGCCAAAAATATTGAATCTCACGCTTAAGATGTCAAGTCATCTACATGAGGGTATCTTGGAGAGATCTTACATCTGCTAGAGATATAACCAAATTATAATATACAAGTGTTGCAAAACTTATCTTATAAGCTGATTTTGTCAGGTTAAATTAAAGTTAAAGTCCACTTTCTAAAAATAAGTACCACAACAACATCCGAAATTTCAGGTATACAATTAAAAAATTAGCGAGCTAACTTGAAATGAGAAAACAAGGTAAACAATTTTACTGTGAGTAATTTAATATTATGACAAGACTATTTATTTCAACTTCACTTTGACTAGGCAAAAAGTAATAGACTTTGTCCAATAAGCCAACATATTGCTCAGAAAACAACAAGGCACAGATGAAACAGTTAGACTTGCACTCTAGAATACTTCTTGAGACATCAGCAAAGATATGGGGAGATGAATTAGAAACCCTTGACTTCTGTGGCATCCAATCGAAGCAACTCTTTGTTGCTTTTGCAGTTCCACACACAAATGAGGATCTCAGATGAGAATCCAAACATGCCATAAGTGTTTGAGACTCGACTGTCAAGATTTCAATCTCTACAGCACATATTCTTGTTATGATTAAGAGGGTCTAAGCTTGCCCATCCGTCAAGAATTAAATTTGTAACGCAATAACCAGATTGAAAATTCAAACCCTGATTAACCAAACACTTCTACACATTCACAGCTACACTTAGTAAAACAAAATTGAGGATAACAAGCAAAAAACAGACACCTGGTGAAGTATAGGAAAGTGGGGGCGGGTGGAGTGCCCCAAAGATGGGGAGCCAACAGCTGGTTCAGCTACAGCTTCGTTGACAGTTGATGCAGACACAGAGAGAGACGATACGCGACGGAACCCAAATCTTACAAACGATGAGCTCCTAATAGTGATCGAGCAGCAATGACTGGGACTAGGAAATTTGAAAGAAGGAAGTTTTGGCAGCAAAACTTCCATTGCCAACTTCACAACAACAACAAAATCTGCAAAATGGTAATTTATATTTGAGATGTTTGGCATCAATAGGAAAAGCTTTACATAAATAACTATGTTATATAATCACAATTATCGAACAAGTAACTGTACTGGAAATTCAATTCAACCGAAGTCCTAAGTTCACGAATAGGTATCCACGAATCATGAACTTGGCAAATACAGACCATTTAAGAAAATAAAAAAGAACAAGGATTACATATCATGCACAAGGTTTTAGTCTACAATGAAAATCTCAAGAACGTGGATTAATTACAAAAATAAAAATAAATAAATAATCGAAAAAGGTACGAACGATATAGTGAACCTGTCGCAGAGGGGTGAAAGCCCTTGCAGTAGTCACCGTTGTATTCTTTGGAGTATGTATGGCTGCGGTTTCTGAAAAAATTGCCACTCTGTCCGAAAGATATAGATTCTGAATGAATATATAAATATATATATATATATATGGAATTGGGATTTCTTGTTTAGTGGACTGAATTTTCTTACAAAATTATAGGTAAGTATAATATTTCCTCGGGACATATAATAAATAAACAATTATTAAATTTCATGTAATCATGTCACTCAATTTTTATTTAATATCTCTATGTAAATTTGAGGAGACAATTTAAAATTTTATGTAATCATGTCACTCACCTTCTCAACATCCAAATAATCCAATTTTTCACTCTCTTTCACGTCATTTATTTCCTTTCTAACCCTAACTTCCATCTAAACGAAACATAAAATAATGACTTAAAAAAATTGATCATGTTTTGTAATAATGTATTTACGACTAAGTATATTGAATAAGAAAAATGAGTGTAATAGTATACAGTTATATGTTAATGATAAAAATAACATATAATAATACGATAATTTTGAAAATAAATTTATTTATGAAATTTAAGCTTATAACTAAATACACAAGTAAAATAAGTGTAATTTTTGGAATTATAAAAATAAGAAAGAGAAATAAAATATTACTATATCAATAATAATATAATGAAAAACTTTTTAAAAATTTAACTATGTCAAACACATAATACCTCTCAATAATATAATTAAAGAAGAACATAGAATTGAAAAACTTTGGATGAGATTAGGAATTTAAACTGATAACACATAAAATACAAATATGTGAGTTAATTCACTCACCTAATCCCTAATTTAACACTGTTAAAAATATGTGCAATAATAAATAATATGATATATTTAAATAGTCATGGATTAAGATATTTCAGAAAAAAAAAATTAGACCATTATTTATATATATATCAAATTCTATAGCGGGTGTGTTTTGAGTAATTAAGTTTTGATCAAAATTGGTGTCATTCCCTATATTTAATACAATGGTTTCGTTCTCATAATGCAGTAGATTCGATCCCTCACCTTTTCCTTCAGTCAATTTGACCGGGAAAAAAACCTATCCAATTTTAAAAATACAACCAAAACTATTGTATTTAATCACTAAAATTTAATGTAACAACCTAAAACATACTTCACTCAAAATTTTATTAATATTAATATTAACTTAATAACCACACCCATGCATACGGAACTTTTAGGCCAAATTTAGTCTTCCATCCTTTAACCTATTTTTTTACATTTATTTTGATCTTTAACTTTTAAAAAAATTTATTTAATTATTGTATTTTTAAAAATTAATTTAGTTTCTTTTCAATTGCATTTTAAAAAAAAAAATTGACACTTTTATGTCAATTTAAACCGTCAAGTAATTGAAGTAGCAGAAAAATTATCAAAATGGTCTCAAAACTTTCAAACAATGTCCTTCGGAACAATGCCTCCCACATCTGCAACAAATGCTGTAAACTTTATTTCATAATGCAGTTTGAACAAAAAAAAAAATGAATGATATCAAATAAAATTTGCTTATTAAAAGTAGAACGTCAATTTCTGCTAGATAAAAAGAAAAAAAAAATCTCTTTAAACATTTTTTAATAGACTTAATCTAACCGGTTTTGAATATTTTGATAATTTTTATCTCCACACAAAACTTGTCATAAACTTTATTTTAAAATTTAGTAAATTATCAAAGTTTAATCATTGTATACAACTAAATGAATATCAAATTATACAAAATTGATAAAGCTTAATTAGTATTTCTGAGTTTAATTTTTAAATAGATAATTACGTTTAGAGAGTTTTTATTGAACCCCTATAAGTTTAACCATGTATAAGTTTTTCATATATTATATTCAAACCATATATATTTTATTTTATGCAAAACTTATGACAGTCTAATATACATCTTAACTAAAAGTTTGCTTATTTACTTACTTATTTACTAAAGTTAGTCTAATATTTTACCTACCACCATGTTTCTCTTTGCCTACGTGTCTCATTATGGTCCTCGAAAGCTGAATAAAAAAAATCTAATTATTTTTTTAATCTTTTAAGTTTTCACGTTATATATTTAAAGTGTAAATTTCTTTTTAATCTCTCATACATAAGAAGACATAATTTTTCTTCTAAAAAGATCAATCCTTAAAGCCAATGAAAATTACAGTAACGAGACATAAAGATGTTTATATTTAACACGCGCCAATTTTGGATTACTATATGACCACTTTTGTTAACCTAGTTTATTTTCATTCTATAAATTTTATTTTTTCAAATTTGTGATCCTAAAAGGTTTAATTGTAATCTCGACCATTATATTTTATAAAATTTGTAATTTTAATTCGCATATTCTTTTTCATAATTTAAATTTCTTAATTTTTATATTCATAATTTTGTTAACACATTCTTTTATAACTTTAATCTCTTAATTTTAATGATCTCGGTGTCTGAATTTTTTTACTCAATTTTTTTTTTAATTTTTTAATTTATAACTATCAATATCCTGGTCCAATCTTCAAACTAGAAGCAAGCGTAAACCCTTCTTCTACCCTTGTCTTTCTCCGTCTCCGGCGAGTGAGTTGTTCCTCTCTCTGACTCTAATGGAGTTGTGCACTGCCAACGCGATTCTTCCACCAAGGTTCTCCGTTCCCACACTCCCCGCAGCTTTCGTTCGAAACCTCAAATCCTCCGTTCCGTTCCCGCGTTTCATCGTCCGCAGCCAACTAAAATTCGAGAGTAAGTACTAAGCACCAACAATTTCAGCTTCTGTGAATTTCAACGCCGTAAACTGTGTCGTTTTAATTGCGATTTCCGACGCAGGAAGAAGAGGATTGCGACCCCGTGCGACTGTTAGTGACGGCCGTTCCTGTGAGGCGGTGGACGAGAGCCGAATGCATAGAGTGTGTGACAAGCTGATTGGGGTTTTCATGGTGGACAAACCCACCCCAACCGATTGGAGAAGGTTGCTGGCTTTCAGCAGAGAATGGAACAACCTCAGGCCTCACTTTTTTGCGCGCTGTCACGAAAGAGCCGATGCCGAAGAGGATCCCGCCATGAAGGAAAACTTGCTACGCCTTGCAAGGAAGCTCAAACAGGTCTCTTTTGTTTCTGAATGTTAACGGAATAACTAATACTATGTGTTTTTTATGCAAGTGTGTTACATTTAATGGAAACTTTCACTATGAGGATTATTGAGGTGAAACTCTAGAAAACACCACCAAAGTCTCTGAAGGAACTGTATATAATTCTGTTTGTATTTTATTTAAGACTAAACTTAGATACAGTTTCTCCTATCAAGATTGGAGGGTTTCCTCTATAATCTTCGTAATAAAGGTTTGCATTAAAGGATTGTGCAGATTATCGATGTGAAACTTTCAATTTTGATTGGAGAATAATAAAATAGTAGTCAAGTTTTTATCCATAGAATACTTAGTCTGAATACCTCAGAATAGTAGTGAGTTGGGTTCAGTTTCCCACAAAGTTATGAATCACGCTTCAAATATTCATGCAAAGATGGGTCTACAGATAGTATATTACCCGACAATTGGCCCTCCAGTTCTTGCTGTTCCTGTTCTTGAAACTTGCATGCCAATGCATATGAGGATATTATACTAATTAGGCAAATTATAGTACCTTTGTTATATCTGTAAAATATAAATACTATATCGAATCTTCCTAAGAGATTTTTTTAACAGAGTTCAATGAGGCCATGACGTCATGCGAACAATGTTATTTACCTCAGAAAGATTAGGTTTAGGTTTTGCTGTTGTATAAAAACTGTGATAATTTTAAGATTTTGTTTCTCTCTTCTGATTTAAGATTTGATTTTATGTTAAGTTTATACCGATTTCGTAGATTCATGTTCTAATATTATGTGTTGTCTTATTAATTTTTAAATGTTTTGTAGTCTGTACTTGTCATAAGGTATCCTCTTGTGTTGTATTTATGCTTCCTTCCTAGCTTCTTATTGTATTTTCTATGCACAGTCTTACCATGATCTACATTCATTAGAGGATAAGAAACAAGAATAAGGATTGATTAGGGTTGGAATTCTCTTGTGCAGATAGATGAGGATGTGCAGAGACACAATGAGCTTCTTGAGGTGGTAAAACGGGATCCTTCACAAATTAATGAGATTGTCTCCAAGCGTCGGAAAGATTTTACAGAGGAGTTCTTTATTCACCTTCATACAGTAGCGGAATCCTACTATGATAACAAAGAAAAGCAAAATGGTAGGACTTCATTTTGCTAGCTTTTAGTATCTAAGTTGATGTTTGAAATAACTTTCTGGATTTTGTCCAATTTTTCTGAATGTTTCATCAGGTTTTCTTGTATGGTAAGGTACATGGTCAAGCCATGTCAGGTTTGATTAGTTCAGATTCTTTCTTTCTATGAGTATAACCAGATAGTGATTTTTTTTTTTTTTGGTAGGACAAACTCAAATTTATGACCTGCATGAAACATCAAATATTAAATTTGTAGAAGCAAAAGTACTTTTGAAATTGAAGCATACTTATAAGGTCATCATTAGGAGAAATGAGGATATTCTCTGGGTAGGCTGGGAGGAATTCTGATTGTTAGCCAACATAATGTGGCGGATGCCTTATGTTAAGAAATGTGTTGCTATCATGGGACAGTTCAAGCTTGCATTTGTAATTGATTTACACTTTCTAACCTATAATGTGTTTTTTTTTTGTGTTACAAGAATTGGCAAAACTTGGAAACGCGTGCTTGGCTGCTGTACAAGCCTATGATGCTGCAACTGAAAGCATTGAACAGGTAAATGCGGCAGAGTTGAAATTCCAAGATATTATCAATTCTCCTTCGCTTGATGCTGCCTGCAGGAAGATAGACAATTTGGCTGAAAAAAAAGAACTTGACTCAACATTGGTATTGATGATCACCAAAGCTTGGTCAGCTGCGAAGGAGTCGGACCTGATGAAAGATGAGGTAATTTGATGGTGACCTTAATTTCTTTGTGTGCTATATTTCTTTTTTAATTTCAATAACATGGATGATTAGAAATTTTCAATGAGTATCTTGTTGACTGAATGTAATTATAGGTCCAATTTGATTGTAACTAATCTAACAATTTCAGATTTATATTCTAATTGCCTAGAAAATTATATTGTAATTTTTTCGTCATTATATATTATACTTGCTATTTCCTACTGTCGTATTTTAGCTTGTAAAATGAAACATTGATTTGTAGGTAAAGGATATCCTCTATCACTTATACAAAACTGCAGTTGGAAATCTTCAGAGAATCGTGCCAAAAGAGATTAGAATAGTTAAGTATCTTATTCAAATCGATGATCCTGAAGAGCAACTGTCTGCCCTCAAAGATGCATTTACACCTGGAGAAGAACTTGAAGGAAAGGATGTGGATAATTTGTACACGTATGTATTAGATGTCAGAGCATAAAATAACTTGAAACAGAATTCAATTGCAATAACTTTTTTCTCAATATTTTTTTCAGGACTCCAGAGAAGCTTCACACTTGGATAAAGAGTGTAGTGGATGCTTATCATTTGAGTAGAGAAGGTACCCTCATTAGGGAAGCAAGGGATCTGCTGAGTCCGGAGATCATCCAAAAATTGGAGGTGCTCAAGATGGTTGTCGAAAGGAACTTCATGTGAATAGGAGAGCTTAAGAAACATGCTAGGTGGCCAAAAGTATATTCTTGAGGCATGACATTCTCAATGTCCACCAACTACAAGCCCTGACACACAGTGGCATTGCTGCAAGGAAATATCTAGTTGCTGGGTAGTGTTTAAGGATTCGGAATTCTTTTTAACCATAGAATAAGCAACCTTTTTTGGTGAAAAATAGATAAGCAAAGCAGGAAACAAAAAAGACAACATTCATAATGACAACATCTAAGTTTGGTCACAATAACTACAGGAAATTGAAAAGTGAGTAGGGAAATGTGTTATTTACACGTAGGAGAGGGAACTATTACATACTAGACCCGTATATATACAGGACTTGGACTTGAGCCCTGGCATAGGCCCTTAGTTAAGTCACTTGTAAGGTTGAAGATAGAATGTATTTATGTATATCCTCAGGTATTTTGTTTTATATTGTAGGTTACTCAAAGTTCATTTTTCTAATTTTAATTTTACTGTTTTGTCTTCCAGGTCTAAGCAAATGACCATTCAATTAGTTTTTTTTTTTTTTTTAATTTTGGAAACGGATTTTTCTTAAAACAAAAACAAAAAGATGTTTGATTTGATAAAGCTGTTCTAGTTTGAAATTTTCAAAATCTACATTTTTGTATGAATTTCTTATTATCATCGATAACATTACTAAGATTGGGCTACTAATTTTATTTGCATTTTTCTTTTCATGAATTGGCTTCCTCATCCTTTGGGGCTGATCTCTGAAAATCATAATGTTTGCTTATTTTATGTAAAGAACATTTTTTTGTGTAAAAAAATAACTATTTTATTTCAATTGAAAATATCTTTTTATTTGTTGGGTTGAAAATGTCTCTTTAGATCAAGTTCTACTCATTAAATAACAGATATCGTCACAAAACACTCTCAATAGGTTGAATTCAGTCATATCCAACTTGAAGAAAACGAACCCGATTTTGATTGTTTTTTTTTTTTTATCAGCTTGATTGGTGTTTAAATTTGTACTTTTGCAAATTCCTTAAATCGAACCTAAAATTCCGACAATTGCTTCCTGCACCCCCCAATTGCGTCCTGCACCTCATCAGTCATATAATATGTCACCGTTGTTCTTGCCAGAAATGAAAAAGGTGAAATTATTCGAGCTGCATTTTCTGGCAATGATGGCGGTGGTGGAAGAGAAGGTTGTCTAGTACCATTTTGAGGTAAGTGGGTTTATGTTTGGGTGCTTTTAATGGCTGCTGTAGGGATGCAGAGAGATTGTTAAAATAGGTTGGAAGGGATTTCGTTATGGGAAACGTAATCTGTAGGAGGCTACGAAGGTGGAAACTGACGAAAAATCATTTTCGTAGTGGTGTGGGGGTAGGAAAAATGCTTACAAAAAAGTATTTCCATAGTGGGGATGAAAGTGGAAAAGTGACTTACGGAGAAGGTTTTCCGTAAGAGGGTGTTTCACTAATACAAAATCTTCTTACGGAAAACGTTTTTCATAATACAAAACCCTCTTATGAAAAACGTTTTCCACAATACAAAAACCTCTTACCGAGAAAACGTTTTTCATAATACAAATCTCTCTTACAAAAAATGTTTTTCATAATACAAAAACTTATTATAGAAAATGTTTTCCATAATACAAAAATCTCTTACTGAAAACATTTTCCATAATATAAAAATCTCTTACGGAAAACATTTTCCATAATAGATTTCATACCCCCACAATCCAATCTCTTATGGAAAATGTTTTCGGAAATATCCTAACCTTTTTTTGTCTTCATTAACAAGGCTATAAATATCTATTCAGTTATTCTAATGGGATACAGGAAGAAAATGTGTGGTGCAGGAAGCAATTACCCAAAATTCCTTAAATCCAACCCGATGAAGCACTCTATTTTTAAAATCCATTTCCCTACATCTCTTTTGCTATTATTCAATTGGTATAATGCAATTACTAAAGTACGTTGTCGTTTTCACTCTTTTAATGATATGCTTGTATTTATTTTTAATAAAAAAATTTACTTCTACAACTAGATATCCGATTAATCTGAACTCAGCTAATTTATTTTATTATAATTTTTTAAATACTAATGAATTGAAACGAATAAAAAAATAACTAATTTTATTTAATTTCTAAAAACAGGTCAATCTGGTTTGTTATAAATTAATTAGGTTAAACCCATTTATTAATCAAGATGAGTTGAAAAATCCCATCTATCATCTATCAGCACTTTTTTATTTATTAAAATATATATTATATTTTAAAAGTAGAATGATAAAAATACTTTTTTAAATTTTATATTTTTACATGTTTATTACAATGGATGATATAAATGTTTATGATTTGAATTAAACCCTTATTGTATATTTATGTCATCCAAATTGCACATAACTAAAAGTGCAAATCTAGAATATAATTTTTCTTATTCTGTATTAAGAGGTGAGAAGATGTATGATTTATTTAATTTTTTCATTAACGGCACAAATTACAATAGTTATTACGCTAAGTCTACGGAGGTGAAGGGAGAAAGAATGGAGGCGCAGGAAGAATGGCTCCCAGTATTTGCGGGTTTAAACGGGCTCAAGGACCTGCATTTAACAGGCTAGACTTGGCCCATAGATCATGTGGTCGCGCTATGTTATAAATTCTAATTTCGCAGTTACCTTAGAGCATCTCCGTTTCTATAAGCATCGGAAGAACCTTTGGTATCAATTCTCAGAGACATTCATTCATATTCAGATATTCAATATTTGTTGTAAATGGCATCGATATCTCCTTCTTCAAGCAATTCAACCTCCACGCCAATTGCTGCTGATCTGACAAAGCAATTGCGGCTCCACGAAGTCGCCTTAGCCGAGCTCAACAACCAACCTTCTTCCAGAGTAACCTCCTTTTTTCTCCTTCAATCTGAATTTTTCTAGCCATTTCAAGTTCAGACATAGGTTAGAGTTTTTTTGTGGTTTAGTTATATATACAAACACTTAGAGTAACTATTACTTTAGCCCTCCCAAGGTAGAATAACAATAAACCATTCGTTTATATAGATTGTTACTTGTTGTAATTGCACTTATCCGAAGATTAAATACTAGTGTTATACTTAGGATTTAATCTCTAAACTTCGTTTTCGAAAATGTTTTATTAGAAGTATTAGGAGATTATTTTCAGTTGGTTCAGAAATTGCTGCATAAAAAAAAAAAAAAAAACCCTAGAGGCACTGTATTCTATTTGTAGATTCTTACTATTTCAATTATTTCGTTGTTGTTTTTTATTTTTTAATTTTCCTTTACCTCCTGCTATGAAATGTAGGCTGTGTATCGGAAGAATGGGAACTTATTTTTGCGCACAACCATCCAAGCAGCAACAGCAATGGAGCAGAGTAAGATTTCTCACCCTTTCATAGTGTTCTTCCCACTTCATTCTTGGAACAAATTAATACGCTAAAGTGCTATAAAATTCTGATTGTTATTATTATTTTTCTTTTTCTTTTTTCTTATTTTATCAAAATTTGTGTTGGGTAGAAGAACTTGAGTCAACCAAATCGAAGCTAAAAGGTCTGAATTCTTCTTCGTAGTCATACATTAGAAATCTTATTGCTTGGGAGCAATGAAGCAGTTGCAATTGGAAACTTCATTTTTTTAAGAGCTGCATGTGTTAGATTTTCACTCCTATGATATTGTTATAAGTTTTGTACGAAACAAACATTATGTTAATACACAAAGACACTTCCAGTCTAAATTTTGTTTTTATCCTTTAAGCTTGACTCTTGCATAATATTCCCTACCAACTCCATCGATCTTCAATTGGTGGCACAATGTTAGAAACCAAAATCGAATAGCTTTTGTAAACTGTATGGACACTTCGATTTCAATGAAGTCTACATGGTTGGGCAAATGGTTGGTGGTGAATCGTGGAAAGGATACCATAATCCAAGATAAGATGATGCTTTTTCATAATGAAAAGGACAAACAAGGAGCAGAAAAAAATGAAGTCACTGTGATGAGGAAACACAGTATAGTAACACCGCAGTAAGGACCAAACTGATAGGTAAGGGTAAGGGTATGTAAATAAGTTCTAAGAAAATGTTTAAAATTAGTTGGACAAATAAGTTAATTTTAAAAATATAAATGTACAATGAAGTATCCTGTCTTCTGGTTTTAAATTTGACAACCCCGAAAAATAAGCAACAAGATTGACAGCTTCAGAAGCATTTTTTGTGAATACAATCTCTCTAGAATCAGAAGCATTTATTAAAGATGCAACTTTCCTTCTAGCTGATTCATACTCATATGTGGCCTTTGCACTACATCCATACAAATTATATGCAATAAAGCAATAGGTTAATACTGTATATAAATTGAGTGTGCATTGACCTCCGATAAACAAGAAAGAAATTAAAATAAAGTGTCCTCAAATTGCACATATGCACCAAATATTACAGAATAAGTACCTCAAGTGTATGCCCCGATGCAATTTGAATTGTAGCCTTCATAATAGTTTTGCAATGCCTTCAGTAGAACGGTTGGCTTATGAGAAGTTGCTGCATTGTCATAACTTCATAATTATTTTTTTTTTGACCAATTCCAACTTTAACCTTCTTATCAGCATGTTGCTTCTTCTTTGGGTCAATAATTTCATGTTTGGTCTTTAACAACTATTGATACTTACACGGATCATCATCATGACTTGTTTTTTCATTTTTCATACTAACATGTTCCTTACAATACAATATTGTTCCTGGTTAACCAAGATTTCTTTGGGCCCACTAAATATATTTGAAACTGACATTTACCCTTTCATTTCCATACAATCCAACATCCTCCATGCACTATGTCATTACCTATTTTTATTTATTTCTTATCAAAGTCGTGTGTTAAACATAACTTTTTTTTTTAAATGAGTTTGTCTCATGCCGTCAAATCTTACTCATATAGGTGATTTTTTAGGGTTTAGGATATTTTTTTTAAATATACTCATTTTTGTTAATTTTTTGCGAAAATTACACCATTTTTAAAAATTTTCCTTAATTGGTTGAGCAAGATGCGATAATGGTTTATAGATTGTTGTGCTGGTTGATTAGTGATGCGATATTGTGATTTTTATTTTGATGGCATAATGGTTGATATAAAGGTTCACGTGTAAGAAAAATTTTTAAATTTGGAAATAATATATAAAGTATATTTCATGTTAGAGATAACATACCAGACCTTTTGACTAATCAACAGCCTTATATCTTACAATGTCGTTTTAATCTATAACTTTCTTTTGTTCATCATAAGAAAAAAAATTACAGTGATTCTACTAGAGGTTAAGAACGGGTTTACTACAAACACAAAACACTAACTTAATCTGTTATTTTACATATCTTAGTATGTTGGCTTGACCACCCTTAATTTTTTATTATAAATAATTGCATTATAATATTTAATTACTCTTCCTCAAATATTGATTTGATTATAAATTATTTGAGAATTAAAACTTAGTTATTAACATTTTTGTCAATAGAATATGCTTAATTATATTACATATTTATTATCTTAATTACGTAGACTCAAACACTTGAATTTTTGTCTATTGACTTTCGTAATATCCATTTTGGATCTATCCCTATCCGTAAGGATAAATTCAAATACCCATTTTGTCCATACAATACAAATCCACCAGGCGTCTAGATCCCTAAGTTTTATATCGTGGATTGCCTATTCCGAATTTTACAAGTGGTGTCCATTTACACTCTATTAAAAATACAATCTAAAATGTAAAAGGGAGTGTTGATTAATTTGAGAAAATTCCCAACTCCATTTTTTTTTCTTACATCTTTATATGCACCAAGAAATATAAAAAATATTGTTTTATGTAGTTTCTTAGAAAAGATTTTGAATCGAGCGATCTGAATATTTTTTTTATTGCATAATCTAAAAGTAAAAAGAAAAAAAAGGTATTGTATTATAAATTGTATAATTTGAAATAATTTTTTTTCCTAAAATTGTACAATATAAAAATATGTTTCGAATGGTATGAGTCTTTTTTTACCTTCAAATTATTTAATTTAGAATTTCTTTTCTCTTCAGAATTGATAAATTTCACGGGTTATTCTCACTAATTTAGTGCCCGTCCCGTGCGGATTATGAATGGGTATAAATTCTCGTATCCAACAAACCCTAAATACACCGTATTTTCTCTTTCTCAACAATGGGTACAAATACGAATTCACAAGGCCATGAGTGCTAAAAGAAGCGCAAAAATGTCAAGAGATATAAATTACAAAGGGTGAAAAGGGTATTTTAGAAAATTGGAGGTGTAGGGGGAAATATGGAGATGTATAAAGTAAATACCTTAATTTTAACAACAGCGTGGCCCATTAATTGAAGTATGTTTATTGGGCCCATTGGGTATAACGATGACACCTCGTTTATAGCCTATTTTGTGAAAATTAATTAATATTTTTTGAAATATATTTAGAAACAGACTCACACTTAAGCCATTGGCCAAACTAATGCTACAATTATCTTACTCATTCAAATAAACTCCTATTCCAAAATAAAATAAAATAAATATTTTGTACAAGTTGTTCCATATAGTTTTCAAAAAAATTATTTTTAATTTGTTGCATAAACAATTTATGAAAAAATAATATATTTATATATATTTAAATTTCTCTTTCCTTTTGTCTTAAAAATATATTTAGATAAGTTTTTCTTTAATGGAATTTCGACAAACTGGGGTTAGAGAAACGTGACTAAGAATCATCATAACAAATTAAGAAAAGTTGACTACAGACCACGCTACACCATTTTGGCAAAAAGTCGTTAATAATAGTATTGATAAATTTCCTTTGACAATTTAGGAGTGAGATTAAACAAGAAATTAGATTTTGAATTCGACCCTTAAAACGGGGTTGAACTGGGACGTATCTATCAATCTTTTCAACATGTTGTTTTTATCTTTGAATTATACCACAAAAAAACATTTATCATCTCTTTTTTCAAACATCATTGCTTTCCCTAATATTTGAAATAATGATTTTTTTCTTTTTGTCTTTGTGCATTACTCTCTTAAGAATGAAGGGTTTATATTTTCAATAATGTCTTATCTTTCCTTAATTTTTAAATATTTCATGCCTTTATTTATTATAAACGGGAAAGGAATGATAATGAATTTTATATCAAGAGATTAAAAGTGATTTTGATATAAATATGAATGTTACGTATATCTGTATCCTCCAAATTTATTTGTTGCCTGAGAATTAGATAAGTATAATAATATAATTGAAAACATTATAATTATTGTATATCGTTTTTAAAAAAAATATATTTATAGGAATAATTTATTTCTTTTTTATCGAAAGGATAACAAAATTAGATTACTGTCTGAAATAAGTGGTCGCAGCTCAATTAATACTTTTACTTTAGAGTAAGTCAGATTGATTAGTTTCTTTAAAGATAAAAAAAATTACATTAATTATTCATAAAAAAGTTATATACATCGACAATATAAGAAAATATTCAGTATTTTCCAATAATAATTGCTAAGTACTAAGTTCGTTAACTTTTACGATAGTTATATTTTTTTATCAGTAAAGTAGCTATTTTAAAATCATATTAACCGTATTTTTTTTATTGTTCGAGAATATTTTATTTTAAATTAGTAATACATGATTATTAAACTCTCAATTAGTAATTTAAAATTCTGTTGTTCATTGCCTGTGTGTGTGTTTTTTTTCAAATCAGACACGGACTAATAAATAATTTTTATTTTCAAATTTGACACATTTATTCATTTTAAAAATAATAAATTCTTAGATAGTTATAAGATCGAATCTAACAAAATCCTTCTGTAGAACAAATGTCTTCAACAAGCAAAATCAGATATGCTAATGAATACGAATAATCACAACGTTACAAGATGGTAAATAATCGCATGCGCGTCCAAAAATTTGTTTCATATTCCAAAAAACAATAATTTTTTAATATGAATGAAGTAATCAGAAACATGTGGTCTGAATATTTAATTGTAACCACACTGTCATCCTTAAACCAATAATAGAAATAACATGTCACCAAATATTGACCCACATATCATATCCAATTACTTTATACAATTTAATACAATTTTATTAAACATACAAATTTATGGGTTCTGATTATCATCTACCTTTTTAATAATAATTTTATCAATCAATTACTTTGTGTTTTGGTTAAAAACACAAAGTTCTGTTTTTAATAGATGGGTATTCACCTCTAACCTAAAATTTCAACTTATGGGTTTTTTTTTTCTCATTATATATTGTTTTTTTAACCATTTATATTTAATACAACACTTTAATTTATACTTTACTTCCTAACCCTTAATCAAAATAAGACATGCATAAAATCATAATGTCATTTTATATGCACGTTTGTTTTTCTTCATTTCATTTTCTCTTCTACTACCTAACCTACAAAATCATCTCTATGTGTTTAATTTTCTTTGCCTTCATTCTTTCTTGTTTTTCATTCCTTTTATTTTTTTTTTTCATCAGACCAAATACACCATTGGTTTTCTATCATCTTCCAACTCTTCACCAAAAACGAATGGATAAAACCTAAATTCACAAGCGAAAGGATAAAGATCATGTGCACTAGACTCGACAAAGACAAAAGGCATTGTTATCACGTTCAGACCTTAGCATCAATAAGGTTCAACACAAGGAAATGACAAGTTTTGATGTGAAAGGAACGTATGAGTTGTTTGTTTCCATTTTAACATCACATGCCATTTGATAAGAGTTAGGTTAATTGGCATCTCCACATGAAAAATATGTTTAGACCTAAATATTATAGTCTTTTTAGACAAGATTTTTTCGTAAACTCTTCTGAAAAGTAAAATCAATTATTTTACTCTTAGGCTAATTTGGTTGGACAACGAAAGAAAGATCACTGCATAAAAAACTTGACTTAATCTTTTTTTTCTTTATTTGGATTGTCCAAAATAATAATATATAGTATAGAAAAAATTTTAAGTGACATATAGCAAAGATGATAGAATTGATACCTAAGAATACATAGAAACAACTTTTTACACATGCATTTAGCATTTTTTTTATGATACTATTATTTTGTTCATAAACTAACATTTATGTAATTTTATGTACATTTCATTGTTCTTCCCTCGAACAATCCAAAAAAGCACCCTATTCCTCATTTATGTTTTTCTGTTACTTTTTTTTCATTTATTACCTTTCCACTCACTCATTCATTGATTCATCTAAAAAAAAAAGAAAAAGAATAAACAGCCATTAGTGTTGATGCAACCCTAACTTTATACTAAACAGAAATGAAAGAAAGCTAAAGAAGCTAGAAAAGAGAATAAAGTTGTAGTGTAGTAGAGTCGGCAAAGACGGAAGGTATTATTTCTACCATTCAAATTACAGACAAGGTTGAACACAGCCAAATGGGAAGTGGGGTTGATGTGAAAGCAAGGTTCATTAATCTTCATTTTCACATGCCATATTAGAACAAGAGTTAGGTTTAGGCCTAAACCCCTTTATTGCAATACCCTTATTATTATTATTCTTATATTTGCTCTATATTTTCAAAAGCTTCAATTTTTTTTCCATGAAAACTTAGTTTCTTAGTTTTTAATTGTTAATCATTATAAGGGGTAAAAAATGGTAAGAAAATGTTTAAAAAGAAAAGATTTTTAAGTGTATAAGTATAGTAACAGTTATAAAGCATAAGACTTTGAGGTTCAGAGAGAGAAAAGTTGTGTGCAGAAGAGTGGTGACGCCAGATTCAACGCAAGCAAACCCAAGCTGGGGATGCTGATGTCAGCTATGGCGTCATGCGAACCACTTCATCTCTCTAATGGCACACAACGCAACAGAAAGGCTTTGAATCACCTACTCCATCACTGTTTCTTTCTTCTCTCTTTCTCTCTCTTCTTTCTTTTTGACAGCGAAAGAGGAAACTTCGGGGATGCTGTGTACTTCACCTTCACAGCCGCGTGACATTATCGCTGCCCTTTCATTTCCGAATCTTTCTTTCTTCCTGTGCTAACATACACCCTTCACGCCCTACTTTGTTTTCCTTTCAGAACCTTCCTCGTATTTGATGCTTTGACTTACGGCACGGTGATGGATTCCCTCTCTGTCTCTCTCTGCGTTCTGCCATCAAAGTTCGAACCTTTTTCTGATTTGGATTGATCTGATGCCGCTATTGAGTTGTGGGGCGGTGCTGTTCCTTGACCCTCTCTCCGAGTGAAACCAAAGTTTTTCTCTTTTTGATATTTTACTGAAGTTGTTTGCTGATTTCGGTTATTCTGTTTGGGATCAGTTCTGGGTTTGGTTTGGTTTGGCTATGCTGTTTTGGTGGCTTTGGAAGTTTGAACAAAGGGGTTCTTCTTAGATCCTTTTGCACCTTCCCGGTGCTGAAATTTTGCAGAGAGATATAAAATATTTGTGTTTTTTCATGTCTGTGTCTGAACGCTATTGAAATAGAGTGAGTCTTGTGAGGGGTTGGATCAGATGTCATGCATCTTGTGAGTTGTGACATGAGATTTTGCAGTTAAAACTTATACAGATCAGTGTTTTTCGTTTACACGGCATCTATACTTTCCTTTTCCATAGTTTTTTTTTTTAATTCTGTGCTGGGGAATTCAGGGTTTTGTTAAGTAACATATATTCCATTCGTCAGTTGGTACTTGAACGGTTTTGCGACTCTATCTTTGAGTAACTTTGAGGTTTGGAGTTTTTGGAGAGTAGAAGATATGTTACAGGCTCAATAAGGTCTCAAGTTGTTGAAAATGGCTTATTCAGCCGAACCCTCATCTTCTTTGAGCTTTACATCATCTTCCCATTTATCAAATGGCTCAGTTAGTCACAACATATGCTCTTCTTACGGCTCTGACCCTGGACCGAACCTTGAGGTTATCAGTTTGAGCAAGCTTAGCTCCAACTTGGAGCAGCTTTTGATTGAATCTGATTGTGACTACAGTGATGCTGACATCATCGTGGAAGGAATTCCAGTTAGTGTTCATCGATGTATTCTTGGCTCTAGAAGTAAGTTTTTCCATGAATTATTCAAGAGAGAGATGGGGTCATCAGAAAAAGAAGGGAAGTTGAAGTATAACATGAGTGATTTGTTGCCTTATGGCAAGGTTGGATATGAAGCCTTCCTCATATTCCTGGGCTATGTATATACTGGCAAACTCAAGCCCTCTCCAATGGAGGTGTCTACATGTGTTGACAATGTATGTGCTCATGATGCTTGTAGACCTGCAATTAACTTTGCTGTGGAGTTGATGTATGCCTCTTCCATTTTCCAAATACCAGAGTTGGTATCACTTTTCCAGGTATATTCTATGTTTGATCACATAAATGACTTTCATATCTCACAATTCGCTAACCTAAATGATCTTTCATTGTATTAGTCTTTTACTTTCAAATTAATATAACATCTAAGGATCAAGGTACTAATTCAAGCTTAAAATTTTGCAGCGACGTTTGCTTAACTTTGTAGGAAAGGCTCTTGTGGAAGATGTGATTCCAATCCTTACTGTTGCTTTCCATTGTCAATCGAGTCAACTTGTCACTCAGTGTATTGATAGGGTGGCAAGATCAGACCTTGACCAGATTTCAATTGACAAAGAGCTTCCTCATGAACTCTCAGGAAGAGTTAAATTGCTGCGCCGCAACCCTCAGCAAGATGTTGAAAATGATGCCTCTGCAATGGATGCTTTGTCTCTAAAACGAATCACTAGAATACACAAGGCACTGGACTCAGATGATGTTGAGCTTGTTAAGCTTCTTTTGAATGAGTCAGATGTTACTTTAGATGAAGCACATGCTCTCCATTATGCTGCAGCCTATTGTGACCCCAAGGTTGTTTCTGAGGTGCTTGGTTTGGGACTGGCTAATGTTAATCTTCGGAATTCTCGGGGCTACTCGGTGCTTCATATTGCTGCCATGCGGAAAGAGCCCTCCATCATAGTATCACTACTTTCCAAAGGGGCTTGTGCATCAGATTTGACTTTTGATGGTCAGAGTGCTGTGAGTATTTGTAGAAGGTTGACAAGGCGAAAGGATTATCATGCAAAAGCAGAACAGGGAAAAGAAACAAACCCAGATCAGATATGCATCGATGTTCTTGAAAGAGAAATGCGGAGGAATCCACTTGCTGGGGATGGCTGTATCTCTTCCCATACCATGGCTGATGACCTCCACATGAAACTACTATACCTTGAGAACAGAGGTATGATGTCATGGATGATATTTGCTTGTGTTCTATGAAATTTTATCATGGTTCCAGCATCTATGTTTTGAAATGCTTTGCTTTTTGTGCCTTGAAGTGGAAATTTCCTTTCTTTCTTTCACGTATAATTTTCTCCTCTTGACCTGTTGGTAATCAAGATCTTGCTTTTCCGTTTCGAGGAACTTTTTGTGTGCAAACACCAACTGCAAAATACGTATTTTAGTCAAAATGATGACCATGTATAAGAAAGCCATTATGAGATTAATATTATTTATGGCCTCAGATAGACCATGCAGATTAGATGAATGAGCATTTTTGAAACCATAATTTCTATTGGGTTTGACACCATGTGGCTTACAAAAGGTGAGTTAGGTTGAGTGACATAGTTTCTTAAACTATTTATTTTGTACCTGTAGCTAAATTCCTTTGAGGGATGGTAATGTTGGTGTGGATATTTTTTTTATTCCAGCGTTAAGGCAAGCACTATTTAAGTTTTAAAAGCAGAAGCACTGTGATTGGGGAGCCAGTGTTTATCAAAATCTTTTGTTTGAGACCCATCTTGTTTGATGTTGATTAACTCTCTTAAGAGATCTGATGTGGCTCCTTTGAGAGTGTTGTTTAACATTACTGTGTTTATGTGACTTTTTTCATGCTCAAACCATCAAAAAGTAAATATTGCTCTCTACTGCAGTGGCATTTGCAAGACTTTTCTTCCCTTCAGAAGCCAAACTAGCCATGGACATTGCGCATGCTGAGACAACATCCGAGTTTGCCGGTCTCTCTGCATCAAACTCAAAAGTTTCAAATGGCAACTTGAGGGAGGTTGATCTCAACGAGACTCCCATAGTGCAAAATAAGAGACTTCTTTCTAGAATGGAAGCCCTTATGAAGACAGGTAAATACACTTTTATAAAGTTAGATTTTAATTTCCTTTTGTTATCTGTTGCATGAAGTACGGACATAGACACGGATATGACACGGACTCGTAGACATATGTAATCTTCAAAAATATAAAATACATGAATACATCGTCTATGAATTATATAAATTAACAATCAAAATTTATATATTAAAAATCATCTATGAACAAGGTTAGCCAAGTATAACAAAAAATGAATTTAATTCATTTATCTAAAATCTAAAAAGTTAAAAAAACATATATAATTTAAATATTTTTTATTATATATAGGATTTGTTTCTGATCTTTATAATAAGTCTTTTTAAAATTATGTTGGAACAATGTTAGAATTGTGAGATATTTAAAAAAATGTCTTTTAAATTGGACATTTGATGGATACGTGTTGTTCCTATACATGTTAAAGGGACACGGAGTGTCTGAGCTTCATAGGTTATAGGTTATAGTTAAGGAGTGTTCTCTTCAATATATCATTTTATGTGAATCAAGGGAGAATTTGTTTGCTTGTTTTTGAAAATTTGTACCCAGTTGGATAATGTTTCTGACTACAGTTCTGAATGTATGTTCTATGTTTGTGGTGGTGGCAGTTGAAATGGGGCGGCGATACTTCCCACACTGCTCAGAAGTGCTGGACAAGTTCATGGAGGATGATCTACCTGACTTGTTCTATCTTGAAAAGGGTACTCAAGAAGAGCAGAGAATCAAAAGAACACGGTTCATGGAGCTTAAAGATGATGTCCACAAGGCCTTCAGCAAGGACAAGGCCGAGTTTAGCCTCTCTGGCATCTCATCTTCATCTTCCTCATCCTCCCTCAAAGATTCTGTTGTACATTACAAAGCTAGGAAAGGGTAACAGTAAAACCATACATAGCAGTTTTTGATTTTGACATACATATTAATATATATAGTGCAAATTTTCAAGGTCATCATTTCCACCAACTCATCTGTAAAATTGTGAAAGAAGGAGGTGATGTCTTGCTGTCTTGTGTAATCAACACCATGTATTTTGGAAATAATTTCATATGCTTTTTATGGTGCTAAAATTTTGCTGTAACTTTTTAAGATTCTCTCTTATTCTATATTGTTTTTACAGCTATTTTCTCTTCTTATAAGTAGACTTTTTTTAGTGAGATTCATTATCTTTAAATTTAAACATATTTTCTATTTTCTTTCTTTCTTTTTAATTTTCATTCTATTACTCTTTCATCTGCGTTAATTGCTTTTACTTGTTTGTGCTATGTTACCCCTGTGAAGCTTCTAAAAGTAAATTTGAAGTTAAATAAAAAGCATAATTATTCATAATTACGTTTAATATGTAATACAAATTGCAACGGTTACCAAAGATGATGGATGTGGAATATAAAAGTTGTAGAATGTCATTACAACGCACTTCCCACTGTAAGCTATATCATTGAATCATGATTTTGTCAAGAAAAAACTATTTTTGATAACCCATATTTTCTCTTACCTCCATTTAATAACTCTATATATTAATAAAATATTGAAATAAGTTCTTTAATTAAAGTATAAATTAAATTATTAAATAAACTATTAATAAAAGTGGGTGTAGGATGGTAGTATAAACGTTGAAGGGTTAATTTATTTATTTTTTATTATTAGTATAATGGTCAATTTAGTGTGTTATGGAGGTACAAGCAGAAAGTATGGAGATGCAGGAAGAACATGTCATCAATATGTCATCTCTTTTCTCAGCCATTTTGTTACTTCAATGACAACTATACTGATAAATATGGTTGGCCTTTCAGAATATATTTATTACTGTTCTATTTTTTTTTTATAAATATACAAAGACAATCCTATTCACTCATAAAATTGTCTTTAAAAAATGTTAATAACATCTTAATTCTAAATTCTCTCAAAATTAATAATAGAAAATTTGTATTTCTTAATTATTAGTAATTTTATTAAGACCATCTCTAGCAATATTCTTATTTTGTACACACACTCTAGCATCTTATAATGACACTTTTTTTTTTTTACACAAGAACATTTCTTATGAATGCTGGAGACTAATTTCTTAAAAGTGTAATTATAATTGAACTTTTAAAATGTAATAACTAATAGAGTGCTTTTTCTATCATAAATCAAATCTATGAAAACATTTTTACTGAATTTTATTGATTTAAAGTCAATCAAATCTATTGGACTCGATATAGGGATCAAACATTTTTAGTCACACGTTATTAAGATAATCTATTTAACATAAATTTATGTTGGATTCTTGTCATATATAAAAATTCTTTTGACTAATAGTAATTATAGTATTGCAAATAAGATCAATAAGTTTGTTTGTCACCGAATGAACTGGGAAACAGATCTGATGGTAAAAAAATATTTAACGAATCTAGCATGCAATCATTTACACTAAATTATTGACATCATTTTAAGTTTGAACATGTGCAGATCCAGCAGCAGCAGCAAGTTAATGTAGGAATGGAACAAAGTTACATCTGCAATGTTGACTGCTGTCGTTTTTGCAGGTAACTTTCTTACCTTCTTTATTTTTTAATCATTTAAATAAGTTTTTAGACACTGAGAACCTCATTTTTTTAAATTAAATATTTAATAAATATATTTACTTTCAATCAATGTGCTCGTGCTTTACTGTAAATATATTGTAAATATATATTTTTTAATTAAGTTTTTATTAAAAAAAATTATATTGAGAAATTAAAATATATTTTTTTATTTGTATCTAGTATCTTGTTATTTAATTTTTATATTTTTATTATCACCAAGAGGACATAATTATTACTTCTGTTTTACCGTTTCTAAATTATTAATCAACTAGTTTTTTTCTCTCTCTAATTTTCTTTAATTTATTGATAATTTATATTTTTTAAGAACATTTTGATCGAACTAGCTGAAAAAGATCGGAGAAGAATATACCAGTTGAATGAAAAGATAAAAGTATCAATCGCGATAAAAATAAAAGTATTTTAACCACTTAACATATTACAAACTTTTAATAGAAATCGGATTAAAAATAATCAAATTTACAAAATACTAAACATAAGCTATTAGTAAATAAGCTTTTATTAACTTCAAAATTACAGATTAAATAGTTGGAAAATATGTAGACCCAGTTCAACTTAATATTTTTTTACTTGTTAATAGAGTTTAATTGTTAACTTTTATTTTATAGGCTTTGGTTGTTATTAAAAAATTTAATTTATATGTTACTACTTTATTATAGTAAAGATTATAAATTTAATTTATTGGATAAATATTTTAGACATATATCGTGTATTTTAATTTTTAATATAAACAGAGTATATTAGATCAATCAATGGTCTAATGATACAGTATTTTGACCATTTCAATTTTCAACACTAATACTACGTTTATTCTCGGATCAAAATAATTATATTTGTCTGACAATGCTATTATTATATTAAACATTAAAAGGAAATATTTTTAAAAAATATATATGTAAACGTTTTCATTGTAACTTAATCCCCTTTAAATACTCTTTATTTTCCGTTTACGGTAATTCATTAAAACTTGTAATTATAATATATTCTTCGTCATCACCCGTTTAAACTTAATTAAACTTCTACGAATAGCCTAATGATAAAACATAACTAAATTTAAAAATATAAATTGAAAAATGTGTACAGTTTATTAATCTAGTCAATAATTAAATGATAACATAAACACGTATTAAAAAACAGAAAATAACTAATTGTTGATTGAGTGATATTAAACACGTTTCTTCAAATAAAGTCTTAACTACATCATTGATTATCATCCTTTCATTCTAAACATAAATATTGTAAGAAAAATATGCGGACTAATGTACACTGTGATATTGATAAAGTAATAAAAAGTGGATTTTGTTTTTTCAAAAATGACCAAAGTGATACCACTCAAATTCTCAATCACTTGCACTGTCATTTCAAATAAAAAAAATTATTATTAAATCAGTACTTTTTAGAGCACTTTTAAACGGGATTAAGAAAAAAACAAACAGAAGAGAAGCCCAACAACGAAGTATCAGAAGTGAGCATTAACTAAAGCCACTATCTGCATGAAGGACCACAAGAGCAATCACCAGCCATGCCTCGTAGCAGAATATAAAAGTAATAACTGATTTAGAATCAAATATAAAAAGTTTAGTAAAAGGTTTTAAATTAGTTCTTTTTGGTAGTATTAAAATCAATAATTTTTCATTTGTTTCAATCGCTTATTGACACAAAAGTACTTTTTCTGAGTGCTATAAACAAGTTATACAATTAGCAAGTGACTATATAGAAAAACAAAATCTAACAGTAATGTCAAACAAGAAAGCATCAGAGAGCAGTAACTAAAGCCTCTATCTGCGGGGAAAACCAGCACAACGACACATGCCATAGATATCACTCATAACAGTAACATAAAACAAGAGTTTGTTAAAATCAATATACAAAGTTAAGCAAAGGGTACTGTGTTGTTGATGAAAATAACAATAACAGAATTAAAATAGTATTTTTGGTAGTGATAAAATAGTTTTTAATTGCTATTGTTCAATGACACAGATGTACTTATCATGTGCATGGTCTAACTAAACAAAGAAAGCAATTTGCAATGGCAAGTGACTGTTGTTTAGAAATGTGGTGACAGTTTCACTGAGATGATTAAGATGGTCCAAAGGGGTGCTTGCCTTTACAGAACAGAACATTGTAATTTAAAATAGAGCCTAAAAGATTCACCGTTCACCAAATCCAACCCTTTCTTTGTCTTCATTGCTGTGCCTCTACCCTGCTCTAGCAAATCTAGCTGTCACTGTTTTATTTCTTATATTTGTTTCGTTCTAGTTCATAGAATGTCATTGAAGCCCTTCTTGCTTCATACTTCTCTTTCAACCCATTTCTCATTCACCAGCATATGGCTGCCTTTGGAGAATATTCTACCCAATGTCCAACCCCAGAGAGGCCTAAACATGAGAAAAAACCACTTGCTGCATACATCTGTCATGATCAAAAAGGCCTTCGTTTACCTAAGCACAAGGTAGAGAAGGCTTCAGCAAAAAGTGTGTCTTTTTCTCCTCACCACAAAAGGGTTGGTTCTGCTTCGGAAAGATCAAATTTTAAGTCACAGGTGTCAGCAGATTCAACAAGGGTAGGACCCTTGATGGATGAAGTTGCCATTGGAGCAGTGATTGCTGTCCTCAGTGGCTACATAGGAAGATATGTGAAAGATGATCTTTTCAGGAAAACAATCCGAGAGAAGTGTAGTTCTCTCTTGGACAAAGGAAGAAGAAAGGATTCAGGTGATACGGTTATTATGAACATGGAATTGGGTATGAAGAAAGTTGACAGATTAGTAGAAAGTCAAGGAACAATGGAGCCGATGAGGATGATCAGAAGGTTAAGGAATTCCGTTGAGCTTTTAACCGTAGTTGCTACTTCGAATTCTAAAACTTCAAGGTACGCTTCAACTTGTGGTGTGCCAAATTCACATCTCTCAGCTTGCGCTCAACTATACCTAGCAATAGCTTACAAGCTGCAGAAAAATGATAGAGTTTCCTCCAAGCATTTACTGCAAGTGTTTTGTGATTCTCCAAGTTTTGCTAGGAGATACTTGCTTCCTGACCTTTGGGAGCATCTGTTTCTTCCCCATCTTCTCCATGTCAAAATTTGGTACAACACTGGGCTTGAGTTCTTATCAAATGAAGCTCATGGTGAGAAGGAGCAGAAAATGAAGGTGCACAAAAAAGTTTACAATGAAAAGATTGATAGTGGGACTATTCTGTTTGCACAGTATTACAAGCAATGGCTTAAAGTTGGGGCCAGTGAGCCACCTCTTCCTAATGTCTCTTTGCCATCAAGGCCTTACAGATTATCAAGAAGGTCTTCGGATTCTTTTGTTTCAAATTCCTCAGTCAACCAAAACTTGTAAGCGATATGAACATCTTACATTCACCACCACAACCATCTTTCTGTCAGAAACAAATATGTGCAATTTGTAGCTATGTATGTGATTTTATGTTTATGGTTTTCTTCAACAGATACAAAACAGTGTTCGGCTCCAAACTAGAGCAGCAATCTTCAGGTCTTGGTGACCAAAATGGAGTGTTGAGAATTACTGCAGGCGAAGAGATTGATGAAAAGTTGTATGAAGATGAATTCAAAAGCAGTTCAATTCAGGTTGTCTTTCAATTCATAGATGAAAACCGTCTGATTCAAATTATAGAATTTCACTTCTGATGTAATTTCCTTACTTTTTACAGAAAGGCGATGGGGTATTTGTTGGAAGATCAAGTCAACTTGGCAAGAATCAAGCTCAATCATGGCCAGCGTCGCAGAGATTGGACTATTTTCAGTGTCTTTCCTGCAGGTTCATACCAAAGGAAAGCTTCGAGAACAGCAACCGTAGAGCCAGGAATGCTTTAACTGTTCTTTCAAGAGACTTTGTTGGAGCTATCACAACTATAGGTTCATCAGATATTCTAAGTGACTGTGAATTCGCTATTCGTGTGATTACAAAAGCTTGGTTGAGCTCTCCCGGTGATCCTCTGATTGAAGAAGCACTGACACAGCCTAGTGTAGTTGAAGCCATGCTTGAGGTGTTATTTTCCTCAACTAACGATGAGATTCTTGAATTGATCATATCAATTTTAGCAGAATTAATAGGAAGGAATGGTGCAATTAAACAAATTATACTGAACTCTGATCCTCAACTAGAAATATTTTTGAGGCTTCTAAGAAGCGCTAGTCTGTTTCTAAAGGCTGCAGTTCTGCTTTATCTGTCACAACCAAAGGCAAAGCAGATGCTATCTTCAGAATGGGTGCCATTAATACTTCGAGTGCTGGAATTTGGAGACAAATTGCAGACCCTCTTCACAGTACAATGCAGTCCTCAAGTAGCAGCGTTTTACGTTTTGGACCAACTTCTTACTGGTTTTGATGAAGACAAGAACTTAGAAAACGCCAGGCAAGTTCTTTCACTTGGGGGATTGACCCTGCTAATGACAAGGATCGAAGGAGAGGTCCACGAGAGAAACAATGCTGCTATGATAATTTCATGTTGCATTCGCGCCGAAGGAAGCTGTAGAAGTTTCATAGCTGACAACATAAATAAGTCCTCATTACTTGAACTCATTGTTGTTGGAAGTACACAAAATTCCAGTGGCTATGCCTTGTCTGTGCTAGCTGAATTGCTCTACCTTGATAGGTATGCGCTTGTCACTTACCTTTCTAGATTTTCTTTTTCTTGGTTTGCCATTTTTCTTCTATCTGAAAATGTTAAGAGGACTTAAATTTCATACCAGAAGAACGAAGACTTTGAATTTCTTAAAAGGGCTAAAAGATGGATGGGGTGGCATAAACGCAATGCACGTTTTCTTCATCTACCTTGAGAAGGCTCCACCTGAAGAACGCCCTATTGTTGCAGTAATATTATTGCTGCTTGATCTTATGGTAATTCTTTTTCATTCAACTTAGTAGTGCTTTATAGAAACATTGGTTATGAACACTGGTCTAAGTTCTGTGAATTTCATTATTTTCAAGAAGGTAACTTATAGCTTCTCTATGATTCTATTTTAAATTGATTTACCTGCCTTGAAGAGTTCACAAATGCAATAGCAGTTGTGTTGCAGGAAGATCCTTTCCAGGGAAGCTTGTATAGATCAGAAGCAATCCAGGCACTTGTAGCAGCTTTGAATTGTCAAACATGTAATGATGGAGTACAACAGCAATCAGCACGAGCTCTATACCTATTAGGAGGTCACTTTTCTCCTTCAGGGGAATCATTAATGGAAAAATCTCTTTTACAAAAAGCAGGTTTCAGAGAAATTTGCTTTGAAGCTTCATATCATAGCACGAAAAATGTTGTGTATGATTCAATTCACCAGGTAAACTTTGGTTAAAAGACTGTAGTTTAATTAGCATGCACTAAGAGTATATAAAAAAGTTAGATTGTCATGTTCATGTATATAAAAAACTTTATACATGTTAAAATTTAAGTAAAAACTACAATCATGCAATGCACAATATTTAACTTGTTTGTATTTGCTCCATGAGAGCTTGCTTTTCTATTTTTAGCACATCAAAATTGTTGATTGCTTGTGTCACTTATTAGAATGTGGAGGAGGAAGAAGCAGAAAGTTGGCAACAAAGAAAAGCCCGTGTCTTGTTCAAAAATGGAAATAAGAATTTACTATCAGCACTTGCAGATACCATAGCCAATGGAATCCCGTGTTTAGCACGAGCAAGCCTTATAACCATTTCATGGATGAGCAACTACCTCAATATAATTGAAGATACCGTGTTGCCACAAATGGCTTTCTCAATCTTAAGACCACAGTTACTACAATCCTTGAATTATGATAAAGATGTTGAGGAAAGAGTGCTAGCCTCATATTCATTGCTATATCTTGTCAAATATTCAGGTATGAAAACTTTTACCATCTCCTGATAGACTCTCTCTCAGTTCATCAGAATCAATTCATCAGAAACAATTAGTTACAGAATATAAAAATACTACTAGTCACTTTTTTCTCTCAAACTTTTTGTTTTGCATCATGGTTTCTTCCATGAAAATAAATGTACAAAATCAATAAATTTTCAATTACATGGTACTGGTGTAAAACCCTTTTAATACTGCTAGTGTTATAACTTCATAAAAATATAGCTGCATAACAGGTTCTTGTTATAAAATTTAATATCCTTTTTTGAATTTTCTTCATTTTTCATTTGTCTTGCTATCAGGATGTGTCTCTGACGTACCATCGTTGGACAAAGACTCACTCACACATCTCAGAAATCTCTCCCTAGTGACTTGGACGGCCAACGAGCTCATCGCAATATTCTCAAAAAGAAACTTGCAAATGAGACAATGATTAGCAAGAAGCTTCATGTTGTTGAATCTTCAAATGTTGTTTCTTTTTGATGGTATAAGAGAGATTGTACTCATCCTTGTCTTGTATAGTTGATTAGCTTGAAAGGGAATATTTGTATCAAAGGAAACGTAATATCTGGCTTTATTCAACATAACTTATGGTTTCACTTTCTGAAAAGCTTGTCTAGCCAAATATACTACTGAAAAAAATAAGCCACACAAGAGTGTCTAAAAGTGACTTTGGTTTAGTACATTTAGGACATGTTTGGACAACTTTCTCCATAAATGCTTCTTAGTTCTTACATAAGTTAAAATCTCTTAGAAGGGCTTCTGTAGAAGTTTATCCAGATATGGCTAATGCATGTTGGTTTCTAATCATGCGTATGGAAATAACTTCGTTAATAACAGTTATTCTAAATCTTACAAAAATACTTGTAAGATAAACATCACACTCCACTTATATATTACAATTTAGTCTTAGTATTGATTCTTAGTATTGATTGGAAGATGTCCTTTACAAAAAAACAAGTGCTACAACATGCAACTTTGGATAGTGTCGATCTCAGTTTTTATGTTTGTTCCTAGATAACAAAATTTGTACTCATGTCACATTGTCTTATTCACCCCTCACGTGGTTAACAGAGGAAATAGAAGACAAAAGAGTGAACTTTTAATTTTTATTTTATTTGTTTACACATGGATAGCAAGTTATCTCTTACTCAGTTCTTCATGTGCAACCGTTTGTTCCCGACTGCAACAGGTGAGCATTCTTATAAACAGAATCTGTTGAATAAACAAAAAATATCTTCATTTCTTGTCAAGAATAGCAGACAAACTGCATCAAATAATTTGACGTATAATTGGATCATTCATTATAAAAAACCAATTTGGATTGAACAGTTCTTTAATTTTTTCGTAAGCTCCAACCTCAAAAATTGATATGACCATTTGAAACTGTAATAAAACCTACATGAAATTATTTAGGGTTTTTAGTAATATTTTCAAATTTAAATTTCACTTAAATAAATCACGTGAATCTTTCATATGATAATGCAGTTGGTGGAAATGAAATTTCAATTATCATTGAAAAAAACCATCTCAAATATAAAACTTAATTAATCAGTATTAGTTAATGAGAACATACTCACATAGTTTTTTTGGTGATATCTTAATTGACAAAATTTGTAGAACTGTTACTAATTAATCTACATCTAACTTTCAACCAAAGCTAAATAGACCAAATATTATTCTTTCACTTTGAGTGATACATTGAGTTGAAACAACTAACATGGTGTGTACTTGCGTGTGTCATCCATCACTATTTAATTATGATGCCTCCACCAAAATGGCAAATATTACTTCATTATAAAGGACACACAATCAACTTAGTGTTAATCTTTGACATACCCATACCCTCAATAATATAATGTACCATCTTAAAAATAGAGAAAAATTCAATAATTGGTAATATGATAAATTCAACAACTTTTCCTAAAATAAATTTTAGAAAATGAACTTTAAATTTACTTAATCTCATAAAAATGACTATTCTATATTAGACATTTCTAAGATCAGATATTTTAGGTTTAGACTTATAACCTAGGATAACTACCCAACATGTCATTGGTGGCTATGTAATAGTAGCACAGAAGAGTTTCCTCATTCTACCACTATTTTGGAGCAAAATATAAAGAAATTGGTATGATATATATCCTCTTCTTGGCCTCAACAATGATCCAATTGGGGGACCCCCAATGCATTTTGACAAGTGTGATGATTGGACCAGAACACATTGCATCACAAATCTATAAATAAATGTTACATATATGTGACTTGTGTTGATGGGAACCATTATGATAATGGCTAGCCCCCCAAATACGTTTCTTGCATTGTCCTCTAATGCATATGGGAAAAACCCATCCCTACGCAGCATCACTGCAAAAGAAGATAGCAATCCAAGCCACAACATTAGAGGAAGAAGATCAACAATATCTATGGTCCCCTTTCCACCCTCCTTCCACAGTTCACGTCATCACGTGCACTCTTTATTGCAGTTTTTTGTATGCAAGGTCGGAATCATGATGTTATGGGGAACCTTTGAGTATATATCAACCACACTTCAAAATCGGCTCAAGAACATGGCATCTAAGAGAATACAAAGCAGGGACCACAAATCTTGAAAAAAGAATTGTGAATTGCTGTGTAAGATTCCTTTTGAAACCGCATAATTCAAAGCTTCATGCATGGTTGTATATATATAAAGCAAGTGTAACCGTTTGAATCATTAAAAACCATTGCCTATTATGGTCTAAGGTTAATATGAATGAATTTGTTTATTATGTGTTTTTTGAGAGGTTAAAAAGCTTCCGTGACTTTCAAGATAATTATTGAAAAACTCATCATATATACATATAATATAGTATGTCATTAGATGTGAGTATAAGAGAAGAGATGGATTCATGGTCCCCTTACTTTATATTTTTTTATATAAAAAATCATTATTCTCTAAAAAAATTCATTCATGTAAAAGGTTAGATTAGCTATAAGAGTGAAAATAGAGTAGAGTTGGATACTATTACCTAACTCACCCCAAGTTTATGTCAAACTCAAATTATTTTCTAAATAATTATTATGAAGTTTTTAAAAAAAATGTATTTAGTTATTATTTTAAACTTTATAGCTGATTTATTTAAGCAAACAATAATAACATTGTATTGTGGAGTTTTAAAATTACATCATAATATATATATATATATATATATATATTAAAAGCACTCCCTCAATTACTCAAATTTTAACGTTATCTTATAAAGGTAAAATATAAGTGGATAACAAAATTATGAATATTTCATTCTCAAATGAAACTTGTGTGAATTTTAAACAAAAGCAGATAAAGTGGACTAATTTTAGAGTGGACCACTTTCATAACTAGTATTTATCACCACATCATGTGTACTTTCTTTTGGGTTAAGATATTTTACTATTTATGAATTTTTGGAGATTTAAGGAAATGATTTGTGAGGATTGTGTTATTTGGTTTAACTGACTTATAAGGATCTGTGATAATTTATATGGAAAGTTTTGAAAGAGAATATGATGTGTTAGATGGGGAGAAAGAAATGGATTTGCAATAGAAGATAGGCGTTTTTGACATCCAATTAATTGCTTAGAACAAAGAAGTTTTTGCAAAATAACTAGGTTTATATAAAATGATTTCTAATATAAATTGAACTAAAATATTTTTAGTCTAACCCGTTTATCTTTTAGCCAAAATGGATTTAAGCTGGATCTACTAGTATAATAAATTCACTTTATAAAACAATAATTATATAAAAAAATAATTTTTTCTTAAAAAAATATCAGTATCATAATGTATATTTATTTATACATAAAATTATTACAATTAAAATTAAAGTTAATTATATTGATATGACTCAAATTCTAACAATATATTTTCTATCTTTTTAAAGTGGACCAAAATAATTTGTTGGCCCAATATAAAGTTGACCATATAAAAACTTGATATTCAGACCAGTCTATTTAGGGGTCCTAGATGAAGACTATGAAATAAGAGAAAATTAGAAAGAAATGACGAAAAAATCTTATATAAATATCTAAAATTATAAAATTAAGATAAATCTAACGCTTAATAGGTGTGGTGTGTAGTGGAACACCTCTGGTTCACTTAAAAACAAATAAGAAAATGTTAAAAAAAAGAGGTGAAAGAAAATATTGATAAATAACGATTAATGTTTTTGTTACAATTTTGAAATGGAACACTAGTAGTTTAATCTAGAAATTATTATATGTATTTTATAATTTGAAATGATTGATTAATAGTAAATAATTAATATGAGTTGTAATTTAACTAATTAGATGCTAATTAATATTTTATTTGATTGAGATCAATTTAAAAATCTAATAATAAAATGATGGAATAATATAAAATTTCATAAATTAATCTACATATAATATTTATTTTAAGTTTAATTAAATATAATATAGCTATAAGAAATAGTGATAATGATTAAAAATTTTATTTTTGTAAATTATATAAAATTTTAAAGTAATGAGTTGTCACCATAACCCATTACCTTAAGACAATATGTATTATATATTGTTCAGTTTTTTTTTTTATTGTGATATTTCTTATAAATAATATATCTTTATTATATAAGTAATATGAATTTTAATTTATTCTTTATTAAATGTACTGTATTATATCACAAGAATCAGCTATAAAATTGTGATAGTAAAAAATAATTATGATAATAAGTCAGGGCTATAAGTTTAAAAGATAAAAGAAAAAGAATGAAAAAATAGCCACCACAAAGGAGAAGAAAGAATAACTCAAAACAAATAGGACAAATATAAGAAACATCATCTTAGCCATATATTACTTTTATTTATATATATATATATATATATATATATATATATATATGATAGATTATTTATAAATAAAATAAGTAAAATAAAAAAATTACTTAAAGAATATTATAAAAGAAATAAAAAAAAGGCTTATTAAAAACACTCTAATTTTGTTTTATTTTAATTAAAATTGAAACTTATTCAATTCTATCAACAACTTGAACCTTGTAAAAAAAAAAGACTCTTAATCTTTATTTTGGTTTAAAATTTATTTTAAATTTTAATTACATTAATTTTAATTAGGTGGTGGTTTTATTTTAATTAAAATTAAAATTAATATTCAACCAAAAATGTAAATGATGTAAAAAAAAATGTTATTAATTCTTATATAATATATTGAGTTAGAATTTGTTTTGAATTTTAATTACATTAATTTTAATTTGATGGAATCACCACTGACAATACATACTAAGTTCACACATACCAATTTACTATTTTAATTGTATTAATTTTTAATTAAAATTAAGTATAAATTCAATTCATTAACTAGAGAAAATGAAG